>JACCEE010102148.1_pt1 | contig 16280 bp, 19 predicted proteins | sample 7449931 | NCBI WGS metagenome assembly JACCEE01 (sample SAMN15323457, study PRJNA562643) | freshwater metagenome | isolation source: river surface water | place: USA:Blue River Watershed | collected 2017-08-19 | reverse complement strand
GGCACTGGCATGGTCGGGGCACCTGCCTGCGGTGACGTAATGAAATTACAAATCAGGGTCGAAGATGGTATCATCACTGATGCAAAGTTTAAAACATATGGCTGCGGCTCTGCGATCGCGTCCAGTAGTCTTGTTACTGAGTGGGTCAAAGGCAAAACGCTGGACGAAGCCGCAGCTCTCAAGAACAGTGAAATTGCTGAAGAATTAGCCTTGCCGCCTGTTAAGATACACTGCTCTATTCTGGCTGAAGATGCAATCAAGGCCGCTGTAGAAGATTACAAGAAACGTCATGAAAATACAGCACAGTCACATTGAATATCTCCGAGAATATGCAGAGCACTTAAAAAACCTAGCAGACGAAGATCGTTACACTAGGTTTGGATTTGCTGCTTCGTCAGCAACCATTGATTCAATGATTCTCAACATCCTGTATCACCAGGATGACCATCACATCTTTACCTATTACACTGACAGTCACATTGTGGGATTTGGCCATTTGGCCCGAGAAGGGGACGCCTGGGAATTGGCTGTGAGTGTTGAGAAAGAATATCAAGGACAGGGTATTGCCAACGAACTCATGGACCACATGATCGCCTGGGGCAAAACACACGGTGTTGAAGTGCTGTACATGCACTGTATCACAGAAAATCAAAAGATTCAACACCTTGCTCGCAAGCACGGATTGAAGTCTTGGGATCGTGCTGGTCATGAGCTCACTAGCAGAGTACAATTGCCCGATGCCACTCCCCTGGATTACACTGCTCAATTTCTAAGAGAACAAAGAGAGATCGTGGAAAAGATTGCAAACCTTCAACGAAGAATGTTTTACAATTTTAATCCATTGAATTATTCTCACCGGCATGATATATAATATCATGCCGTATGAAATTGACCATGTACATATAGAACTCAGCTCAATGTGCAATGCACGGTGCCCACTGTGCCCAAGGAATTTTCAAGGTTTCCCTGCCAACTTGGGTTACACTGAGACCAACTTGGACTTGGAAACTGTGCAAAAAATACTGCCCAGTCAAATTCTCAAAAAGCTAAGTCACATACTGGTCAATGGTAACTTTGGTGATTTTGTAATGAATCCTCAAAGTGTGGAAATTTTGCAGTATTTTGTTCTGCATACCAAACGTGATTGCAAGATAGAAGTACACACCAATGGCAGTGCTCGAGATCGACAGTTTTGGCACAGTCTAGGCAAGCTAGGTATTGTGGTTCATTTCAGCATTGATGGCCTTGCTGACACCAATCATTTATATCGCCAAGATACCAATTTTGATCTGATCATGCGAAATGCCCAGGCATTTATCGACGCTGGGGGTTATGCTATTTGGAGCTTGACCAAGTTTGATCACAATCAGCATCAGCTGTCTGAGATACAAGCATTGGCAGAAAAAATGGGGTTTTCTGAAGTAAATCCTCGTTCCACAAATAGAGCAGACGGACCGGTATACAATCGTCAAGGACAAAAGATACATTTTTTAAAAAATGATTGGCGTTGGCCTGACACTGTGGACGAAGATTTTATAAAAATAAAACAACAGGAAATCTTTAAATATCCAATAGAAAAAATTGATCAAAAAGTCCAATGCTGGGCTGAAAAAAACAGATCTGTTTACATTGCCGCTGACGGCTATGTTTATCCTTGCTGCTGGGTAGGCCACAATCCGCATAATTACCGCGGTCACACTGGAATAAGTCGTTGGAACGATGAAACAGCCCAGTATATTCACAACAATCATGCACCCACTGTGGGCTTGGAAGCTGCTTTGCAATGGTTTGAAGCTATGTCGGCTGACATGAACTCAGATCGGACTCCAGGCGTGTGTCAACACACTTGTCGAGTAGGAGATCAAATTGAGTCAGAAACAGACTCAAAGACTGTGATTGTTGTTAAAAATGGTCGCAAAATTAGGGTGGTAAAATAACATGATAACATTGACACCAACTGCATCTCGTAAAATTTCACAGACCTTGCAGCGTCGGGGCAAAGGAACCGGAATTCGGCTTGGGGTAAAAACTACAGGTTGCTCTGGGCTGGCATATGTGTTAGAATTTGTCGACACGCCAATGACAGAGGATCTGTGTTTTGACTGCGACGGTTGCAAAATCTTCGTTGATCCCAAAAGCTGCGTGTACATGCAAGGCATGACTGTTGACTATGTGCGCAACGGACTAAATGAAGGTTTTGAATTCCGAAATCCCAACGAACGTGATCGTTGCGGATGCGGGGAAAGTTTTAGAGTTTGAGTCAAGATATACAACAAGCCATTGACCAGAGAATGGCCATTATTGAAAAACATCCAGCATTGTGCGTGTTTCCGTACTCCACGCTGGATGTTCGTATCAATGAGCAAAGCCAAGCAGAAATATTTCAAACCTGTTGCTGCAACCTCAAAGCAGACACGTTTGAGCCTTCGCCCGGGTCTGACCCTTTTGCTGAAATAAAGCAAATACAAGAGCAAGGGCAGTGGCCTGCTGCTTGTCGAAATTGCAAATGGGAAGAGGACAACGGCGGACAAAGCGAACGCCTGCGAGCATTTGTGGAAATCCCGCTAGATAGATTAGAACGTTTTGTTGAAAATCGACAAATTGAAGAATATGAATTGCGAATCAAATTCAGCAATTTGTGTAATCTTGCATGTCGCAGTTGCAGTCCCTACGAAAGTTCAACCTTTGCCAAAATAACCAACGCTGAAATTCCCCCGGAGTTTGAGAACGACATCAGCGACAGTGCCCCGCACTGGGAGTTTATTACCAACACTATTTTAGAAAAGCACAATCAATACAGATATTTCTTTGTGCATCTCATCGGCGGTGAAACCCTGGTGCAACCGGGTATGCAAAAGATCCTGACCTGGATAATTGATCAAGGAATTGCAGACCAGGTTAACTTGCGAATAACCACAGCACTCACAGTGAATCCGAGACAAGAACTCTTGGAACAACTCAGTCGTTTTCGCAGTGCAAACATTTTGTTGAGCATTGACAGTGTGGGCGAGAACTACAGTTATGTACGTTGGCCTGCACGTTTTGAAAAGATTCAACGAAACATTGACACACTGATTGATTTCCGCCGCACCGATCGTCCAATTTGGAATTGTGCAGTGAGCCCGGTGTTTAGCCTCAACAACATATTCTATATACAGGACTGGTTAGACTACTGGCACAACTGGTATCAACAACGTGGATTTGCCTTTCACAACTATGCTGCAAACTTGGTAGCAGAGACTGTGCATCTTGACATTCAGGCGCTGCCAGTTCAATATCGAGCACCGTTGATTGCTTTGCTGCAACAGTGTTTGACTCACAATGTGTTTCAAGCCTGGCCAGAACAAATGCGAGGCATTTACAATTTCATCAACACCACCATTGGTGAATTAGAAACAGCACCCGAACGCATGGATCTCTGGGAACAGTATTTGAAACACACTGCATATTTTGACAAGAAAACAAACATGGATTTTGCAGTGATGAATCAACGTTTCTATGACTTATTGAGTCCAGCAGATCGAGAATTATTTGAAAACACAAAACAAAACATCAACGCACAACAGTCATTGACAAAAACCATACGCATTATCTCGCTTACCAATGAAACAAAAATATATTGACCTATACATGGACTGGGCTCAGCGCACTGCTGAACTCAGCCATGCCCGCAGGCTACATGTTGGCGCTGTGATTGTCAAAGATGACACCGTTATCAGTTATGGCTACAACGGCATGCCCGCAGGCTGGGACAACAACTGCGAAGACAAAGAGTTCATGAGCAGAGATGCCGGTGGCTGGTTAAGCCCAGACGAAATTGAAGAACGTTGGCCTTTTGAAGAAACCTCAGATGAAGACGGAGAATACATTGGCCGTTATCGCTTAAAAACCAAACCAGAAGTACTGCATGCAGAATCAAATGCTATTGCAAAACTAGCGCGGAGTCACAACAGTGGCCTTGGCGCTGATATTTTTATTACTCACGCTCCTTGCATTGAGTGCGCCAAGCTCATATATCAGTCAGGCATTCGTCGCGTTTATTTTGGTCAAGCATATCGCAATGATGCTGGAATTGAATTCTTACAAAAATCCGGAATTGAAGTAAACAAATTATGATCACACCTCGTTACAATTACACACCCTTGGACCGTACTACCATTGACGGCAAACGACATTACTGCTTGCCTGACGGAAGCAAGGTCCCCAGTGTTACTACAATTCTCGATCGTACCAAGCCCCGGGAAGCTCGTGAAGCATTGGCCAACTGGAAAAAAGCCGTGGGTGAACAGCGAGCACAGCAAATTACCACAGAAGCTGCCAATCGAGGCACAAGGATGCATGCTTATCTAGAGCATTTTGTCATGAGCGAGGACATGAAACCGCTGCCTGGCAATCCATTTGCACACCCCAGCTGGTACATGGCAGCAGAAATTATTCTGCAGGGATTGCAGCCCAATGTCACTGAATACTGGGGTGTAGAAGTCCCGTTGTATTATAGTGGGTTATATGCGGGCACCACAGACTTGATTGGCACATGGAAAGGGCGCCCTGCAATCATGGACTTCAAGCAAAGCAACAAGCCCAAAAAGCGTGAATACATTGAGGACTATTTTCTACAACTTGCTGCCTATGCTGCTGCACACAACGACATGCACGGTACCAACATTGAAGATGGCGTTATTTTAATGGCTGTGCAGCCTAAATTGCTGGAAGACGGGTCGTATTCAACACCGCAATATCTAGAGTTTGAAGTAGAAGCCAAGGAGTTTGCATACTGGAGCGATGAGTGGATGAAGCGTGTGGAACTATACTACTTGACACGCTAAATATGTGATCACTCAAGGATTACCACTGTGGCTATTTTACAGATTTCAAGAATTACCCAACGCAAAGGCGTATTAGATGATTTACCACAACCGCTGGCAGGTGCTGAGTTTGGTTGGGCCGTTGATCAGCGCCGCTTGTTCATTGGTAATGGCGAACTAGCAGAAGGTGCTCCTGTTGTCGGAAACACAGAAATTCTCACAGAATTTTCAGACATTCTGGATCTAGCAGGCACATATACCTACAGCGGACTTGCAGCCACAGGCTATGCAGTACAAACTGGCACAACCACAGGTGATCCAGTATCGCTGAGTTTGCAAAATTGGCTGGATCAGTATGCATCAGTCAAAGACTTTGGTGCTGTGGGCGATGGTGTCACAGATGACACGGCTGCTATCAATCGCGCACTGTTTCAATTGTATTGCCGACAGAACAACACACAGATTCGTCGCAGTTTGTTCTTCCCGGCTGGCACATACCTAGTGACCAATACAATTCTTGTTCCTCCCTATGCTAAGTTATGCGGCGAAGGTGCGGAGTCCAGTATTATTCAATTCCAGGTTGAGCCTTGGGTAACCGGCACCCCTTACGCCGAGGGTGTGATGACGTTTTATGCAACCAACGGTCTTTACTATCGTTCCTTGAGCGCAGTACCAGTAGAAGATGGTGATGGCAATCCCATACTTCCTACCAACACCTTGTACTGGGAAGAACAAACTTTACCTGAATACGTGATTCGTACTGCTGACAGTTTGCAACAAACCGGCAACGACATCACCAGCAACGGAGCCAGCCGTCCTACCAATGTTGAAGTGTCAAGCATGGCATTCAAAACTGCAAACTTTGGCAATGACTCAGCTCTGGGTCATGACATTTTGCTAGTGGAAGATGCTGAACAAGTCAGCTTCCGTCAGTGTAGTTTCGACGGTCCCTTTACCACAGCTGATGGAGATACCTCAGTTGACGATCTTTCTGCGGTTAAATTTGCCAGCACACTGGCATTGGTAACACGACAAGTAGTGTTTGATGACTGCAAATTCTCTGGATGCACATACGGATTCAACACAGATCAACAAGTAGAAGCAGTGACTGTGAGCAACAGTTATTTCACTACTTTGACCAAGGGTGTGGTACTAGGCAGTCTCAGCCCAGTCAGCGGCGGCCCTATTGGTTTTAGAATTGTTCACAATATTTTCGATGATGTCTACAGCGAAGGTATTGTTATTCAAGGAGTCAAGCTCAATGCCACAGGCTACAACATATTCCTGAACGTAGCCAACGGTATCAATGCCAGCGCATTGGCACCTGTGATTGACATTGACGCCAACAACAACGTCAGTGTTGGAGACATGTTCCAACGCACAACTTCTCAAAGCGCAACCTGGCCACGAGTGGCGTTGAACAACAGCACCAGCATTGCCTTGGGTATGAACATCCGCGGTATTGCATACACAGTGGACGGTGCCAGTGATGATACTGTGGCCACCGAGATGCAACTCGGTAAGTACACTCGCACTGCGGGTGTACACAGCGTTTTAGCTGACAATGATTCAGAAACTTTGTTTGTGGCAGATACCGCAGTATTCAAAGCATTCAAAATGGACTACACAATTATTCGCGGAACTTCTGTACGTACAGGTTCACTCGTGGCTGTGAGTGCGGCTGCGGGCACATTCTCGTACAGTGATGATTATTCAGAAAATGCCAGCACAGGTATTAGCTTCAGCGTCACTGAAGCTAGTCCAGGCGGTGATATCACAGTGGCATACACATCTACATCTACCGGCTCCAGCGGTACCATCGATTACAGTATCACACACCTAGCTTGATGTGGCCACGTACATTTGAGGACCGGCTTGCTAGCTGGTCCAATCTTCGCCAACAGTGTGAAGGGCTTGACGCCCAATCTGCACTCACTGCCATCAATGATTGGTGGTTCAATGCTCCTTGGATTGCTTACCATTTACACTGGGATGATCGGGACAGTTGGCCCGATCCTTGGCAATTATTGGACGATAACATCTACTGCGGTCTTGCTAGAGCACTGGGAATCTTGTATACTATTACATTGCTTGATCGCCCTGACATCCAGGATGCAGAAATGATCGAGGTCGATAGTGACAATTTAGTCCTGATTGCCCGGGGGAAATATATACTGAATTGGGACAGAGATCAAATCGTAAATATCAACCTAGCTCCTCGAAAGAGCCGGCACAGCATTACCCAACAACAAATAAAACAACAGATAAAGTAACACATGAAAACTATCACAGTCGTTAAACGCAGCGGACGTCGTGAGCCGCTGGCATTGGAAAAGTGGCAAGGACAAATTGCCAAAATTTGCTCGGGAATTGCAGACGTAAGTCAGTCAATGATTGAGATCAAAGCACAGTTACATTTCTATGACGGTATTACTACCAAAGAAATTGACGAGATTACTCTACGTGCTATTGTGGATTTGATCGACGTTGAATCCAACCCTGATGTGGGGCACACCAACTATCAATATGTAGCGGGTAAACAACGTCTGTCAATGTTGCGCAAAGACGTTTATGGCAGCTATCAGCCCCCGCACTTGTACGATATTGTAAAGAAAAACGTAGAAGTTGGCTTGTATACTCCTGAGTTGTTGGAGTGGTATTCAGAGGAAGACTGGAACCGCATGAACGACATGTTGGAGCATGAAAAGGACGAGCAATACTCATACGCTGCTATTGAGCAGTTGATTGAAAAGTATCTAGTACGCAATCGCAGCACCAAGCAGATCTACGAAACGCCGCAGATTCGTTACATGATTGCTGCGGCAACAGTGTTTCATAAAGAAGAACCCAACAGCGCACGTATGCGCTATATCAAGGAATATTACAATGCAGCGTCTGATGGACTTTTTACTCTTGCTACTCCAGTCCTTGCTGGCCTTGGGACTCCTACTAAGCAGTTTAGTAGTTGTGTCCTTATTCGCAGCGATGACGATCTTGATAGTATCTTCGCCTCTGGTGAGATGATGGCCAAGTATGCTAGCAAACGTGCTGGCATCGGTTTAGAAATTGGGCGTCTGCGCCCCTTGGGTAGTCCTATTCGCGGTGGCGAGATCATGCACACTGGTATGATCCCGTTCCTTAAGAAATGGTTTGGAGATCTACGTTCATGTTCACAAGGTGGTATTCGTAATGCAAGTGCGACTGTGTTTTATCCCATTTGGCATCACCAATTCGATGATCTCATTGTTCTCAAGAACAACCAAGGTACAGAAGAAACCCGTGTCCGACATATGGACTACGGAGTTGTGCTATCTGCTTTCTTTTGGCGTAGATTTAAAAACAAAGAGAATATCACTTTCTTTGACCCCAATGAAGTGCCGGACCTTTACGAAGCCTTCTATCAAAACACTGCAAAGTTTGAAGAACTTTACGTTGCCTACGAAAAGCGCAAAGACCTACGCAAGAAAGTAATGAACGCAGAGGATGTGTTCAAAGGTGGTATCCTCAAAGAGCGTACTGATACAGGACGTATCTATCTGGTGTTCATAGACAACGTAATGAACCAAGGCCCATTTGATCCTGAATACCACACCATTTACCAGAGTAACCTGTGCTGTGAAATTCTCCTTCCTACAAAACCTTTCAAACGACTGGATGATGATCAGGGCCGCATCGCGCTATGCACACTTGGGTCCATTAACTGGGGAGCATTCCGTAATCCAGAGGATATGCGTAGGGCTTGCAGGATTCTGCAGAGGAGTTTGTGTAATATCCTTGACTACCAAGACTTCCTATCAATCCAGAGCCAACTATCCAACGATGAAATACAGCCGCTGGGTATTGGCGTTACTAACCTTGCTTATTGGCACGCCAAGCGTGGATTCAATTACGGCGAAAAGGATGCCCTAGCAGAAGTCAAGTCATGGATGGAGCACCAGGCTTACTATCTAACTGAAGCCACAGTGGAACTGGCCAAGGAACGTGGTCGCTGCAAAGACTCTGACCGTACTTGGTATGGGCAAGGCATCTTCCCTTGGGAACGTAGAGCCAAGGGCGCAGACGAACTCACTAACTTTGCACCTGAACTGAACTGGGAAGGTCTACGTGCTGAAATGCGAGCCTATGGTGTTCGTAATGCCACACTCATGGCCATTGCTCCTGTGGAGTCTAGCTCGGTTGTGATCAACTCAACCAATGGTATCGAAATGCCCATGAGTTTGATCACTGTGAAAGAAAGCAAGGCAGGTTCATTGACACAGGTTGTGCCTGAGTACCACAAGCTCAAGAACAAATATCAGCTGATGTGGGATCAACACAACTGTGAAGGCTATCTCAAGACAGCCGCTGTGTTGCAGGTCTATGTGGATCAATCAATTTCAACAAACACATTCTACAATCCTGCACACTTTGAAGGCCGCAAAGTGCCCACTACATTGATTGCTCGCAATCTAATGTTGGCACACCACTGGGGTATCAAAACATTCTACTACAGCTTGATCAACAAGCAAGGCGCCAAGAGCAAAGACGTTGAAGAAGCGCCTTTAGAAGCCATTGACTTTGATGACGTGGAAGATTGCGAGAGCTGCAAACTATGACCAAACGTGTAGCAGTAGTGGGCGCTGGCATCACTGGCGTTACCACAGCATATTATCTTGCTCGTCAGGGTTACTCTGTAACTGTGTATGAGCAAGAGCGTTATCCAGCAATGCGCACCAGCTTTGCCAATGGCGGACAGATCTCAGTCAGCAACAGCGAGGTCTGGACCACGTGGAGCAACGTGTGGAAAGGCATCAAGTGGATGTTTACCAAGGATGCCCCGTTGCTGATCCGCCCGCGCTTGGACTTCAAACAATGGAAGTGGATGGCCAAGTTTTTGTGGCATACGTTTAATCTAGAATACCACAAGAACACTGCTGCAACTATCAAAATGGGCCTTGAGTCTAGAAAACTCTATGATGAGATATGCAAGGAAGAAAGCATTGAGTTTGATCGCAGCGACTGCGGTATTCTACACTTTTACAAAGATGAAAAGTATTGGAGCAATGCTGTAGAGGCTAGATTCATCTACGAAAACAATGGTGCTGAATGGAAACTGTTGGCTCCTGCTGAAGCCAAGATGAAAGATGCGACACTCAACAACATCAATGACATGATTGGTGCAGCTTGGACCAAGGACGACTGGACTGGTGACATTCACAAGTTCTGTTATGGCCTAGCTGAGGTACTAAAAACCAAGTACAATGTAAGTTTCAAATTCGGACATGCGCCCGATGTTAACTTGTTGTTGTCCTTGGATGGGTTTGATGCGGTTGTGATCAGTGCCGGAGTAGGCAGCGTAGAGTTAGCAGAACAAGTGGGCGATACTCTGGATATCTACCCTGTGAAAGGCTACAGCATTACAATCAACAATGTTGACCCCAAGCACTTGCCCCGAGTAAGTTTGCTGGATGATCAAGCCAAGATTGTTACCAGCACTTTAGGCAATCGTTTTCGTGTTGCAGGCACTGCTGAACTAAACGGCGAAAACTATGATATTCGCAGGGATCGAATTGAACCTCTACTGCGCTGGGTTCACACCAACTTTCCCGATATCAACACACACGATTACACCAGTTGGGCATGTCTGCGTCCCATGACACCCAACATGATGCCTGTTGTCAAACAGAGTGACAACAACACAAAAGTGTTTTATAATACAGGACACGGACATTTGGGTTGGACACTGGCACCGGTTACAGCCAGTACGGTAGCGGAAATTATAAAGAACAAACTATGAGCAAAGCACAATACAATCTAAAAACAAAAACGGATTATCTAAACCGTAAGATGTTCTTGGATCCAGCAGGTCCTGTGACCATTCAACGTTTTGAAGAAGTCAAGTACAACAAACTGGCCAAGTTTGAACAAGAGGCTCGAGGCTTCTTCTGGGTTCCTGAAGAAATCTCATTGACCAAAGACGCACAAGACTTCAAAGATGCCAGTGACACTGTGCGTCACATCTTTACTTCAAACCTACTGCGCCAAACAGCACTGGACAGCCTGCAAGGTCGCGGACCCAGCCAGATCTTTGTGCCAGTGGCTAGCTTGCCCGAACTTGAAAGTCTTGTGTACAACTGGACATTCTTTGAAACCAACATTCACAGTCGCAGTTACAGTCATATCATTCGTAACATCTACAACGTGCCCAAGGATGTGTTCAACACTATTCACGACACACAAGAGATTGTGGACATGGCCTCCAGCGTAGGCAACTACTATGACTATCTGCATAGACTAAACTGCCGCAAAGAACTCAACGACAATGGTATCGCTGTCAGCGAAGAAGAACACATCAAGGCAATTTGGTTGGCACTCAATGCCAGCTACGCCTTGGAAGCATTCCGCTTCATGGTGTCATTTGCTACAAGCCTTGCAATGGTCGAAAACAAGATCTTTATTGGCAACGGCAACATTATCAGTTTGATCCTACAAGACGAGATCCTACACAAAGAATGGACTGCTTGGATGATCAATCAAGTTGTCAAAGAAGATCCACGCTTTGCTAAAGTCAAAGTGGAGTGCGAAGCCGAAGTGTATCAAATGTACTTGGATGTGATTCGTGAAGAAAAAGCCTGGGCAGAGTATCTGTTTAAGTTTGGTCCTGTTATTGGTCTCAATGCAAACATTCTCAAAGACTTTGTTGACTACACTGCTGCTGGTGCCTTAAAAGAAATTGGCATCAAGTATCTTGAGCCTGCTCCCAAGTCCACACCGATTCCTTGGTTCAACAAACACGTTGACACCAGCAAGAAGCAAACTGCGCTACAGGAAAATGAATCAACTAACTATGTTATTGGTGTGATGTCAGATACACTGGACTACGACGAACTACCTGAACTATGATGTATGAAAGCTACAAGCGCAGGGCCTATTGGGAAACGAAGTTTGCTTTAATTCCCAGGCGCTGTGACTTGAGCCGTAGATGGATCTGGGGACGACATGTCCGCGGTGAGTATTCGCTTTCGGGACCAGGCGATCCAATACCATTGGTATTCTGGCATCACCGAGACGAGCATTTAATTTTTAAACTAAAAGGAAACTAATATGAAAGCTATTGTATGGTCAAAGTATCACTGCCCTTATTGCGATCAAGCCAAGGCCTTGCTCAGGCAAAAAGGTATTGAATTTGAAGAGAAGAAAATTGGTGATGGTTTCACTAAAGAAGATCTATTAGACGCTGTGCCCACAGCACGTACTGTGCCACAAATCTTTTTAGATGATCAACTAATCGGTGGATTCACTGAACTTAAACAATATTTTGAGAAAGCAGCATAATGCAAATTGCACTAGAACCAAACAAGGTTTATACCTTTAAATTAAACAGCGGCGAAGAAATGATTGCCAAAGTCGAGCAAGCCGGCGGCGACTGGATTATCATCACAGAGCCTGTGAGTGTAGCACCAGGTCCACAAGGACTGGGACTTGTGCCTAGCATGTTTACCGCAGATGTCCAGCAAGAAATACGGCTAAATACTGCCAGTATTGCTTTGTGCGCCAGAACAGATGATTCTGTGTGCATGAAGTACCTTGAAGCCACTACAGGCATCAAGGTTCCAGACAAGAAGTTAATTCTAGGATAACATGCCAGCAGTACAGAGAAAAGGTGATGCCAACGATGTTGGGGCAAAAATCACAGGCGGGGTTGACTCGGTGAGAGTCAACAACCTGCCGATCTCTGTAGATGGATCTGCGGTCGAAGATCACTACAAAAGAAAAAGTTACGACCACAAAGCGGTAAAAACAGCCAATGGCTTTGCTTCTGTCAGGGCCAACAACAAACCAGTGAATATCAAAGGCAATGCTGACTCTTGCCGAGATCACAAGCGAGTAGGCGGCAGCGACAATGTAAGAGTTGGGGGAGCCTGATCGTGGCCAATGGTGTGTATACTCCCTTGCAGATTATTGCCGCGCAGGGCATGTTAGCCAACACTGGTATTACAGTGCCCAGCAACTTAGCAAATGCAGCAGCAAACTACGATTCAATTCCGGCTATTGCATCTTTGTTGGCCACGTTGGATCTTGCAGGTACATATGGCCTGGCCAATGCCACAATAACACAGATTAAAACTCTGGGCGCGACTAATTGTGCCCCGCTAGGAGCTAGTGTTCCCAGCGCATATGCAAATACCATAACTCCGGTGCAGACTGCTGCAACTATTCCCGCAACTGTAGATGGAGGTTTTGCACAATTTGTACTTGACACTGCTGACAAATATCTAGGCAATGGAGACAATTCTAAATTTGTTTCGATATACACATCAGTGGCCAGCTATCAAAGTCAAACCACTCAATTGATCTATAGCACCGTAAATGCTAATCAAGTGGCAAAAGAATTTACCACAATGAATGACTTGATCACTGGTAACGTGACTCGAGTTACCTTGGCCATCCCTGCATTTGCAGCTGACTTGGCCAGAATCGGGCAGGCAATTAGTTTGGCTAAGTTAGATCAAATGGGCACACCTGCAGGTCTGTTGCAACAAATTAGTTTGGCAGCAAATATTGTGCGAGGCACTTTGCCTTCAATTGAAACTGCTCTAAGAGAGCAAGGACTCAATGAAGATGAAATTATAAGACTTTGTACTCCTGAACAATCTACTTTGAACTTGTCTCGTAGTGAGTTCAATAATCTCCAAAGTCGTGCATATGAAGCCTTGGGTGCTATAACTGGAACGAATCTACTAGAAATTTTAAACATCTTGGATGTGACAATTCAAGGCCTTACTAGCCTTCAAGATTTGTTGGATCCTCTACGTTTGTTTACTACCAGTTGGACTTGTCTCACTGTGCCTACTCCGTCAGGTCCTGAGCTGATTTACCAATCCGATGGATCTGTGAATTTCAACATTACAGAATTTTTAAATTCTATTGAGTTTGGTCCCAACAACACTGCCACAGGCTGCGATGAATTAAGCAAGATTGTTCCTGTTGAACAAGCAATTGCCAGCGTAGCACTATCAGTAAGTCTAAGTCAGATAACCAATGTTTCTAACTTGACCACAGCGCAATTAGCACAGGCTCTAGCATGACAGTAGAAACGCTCAAAGGTCTAACATTGGTCGAAGGGCTCACAACGCCTATTCCTACCAGCGTAAATGATTACATTCAAACCAACCTGGCCACAGGCACAGGGCCATTTGGTACACCAACAGTGTATGACTTTTTGGGCACGGCTGCTGGCGTGAATGTGTCAGACTGGATAAACCAAGTCAACAGCGGCCTAGCATTGCTGGACCTCACAAATCTCAAAGCAGTGTATGACAACATGCTGAGTTGTGTGCAAGGTAATTTTGGACCAGTGACAGGACCGGTGAATATACCATCTGGACCTGGTGCCGGTGCATATGCCACAGGAGATCTTGCTTTTACCAATGGTCTCATACCTGCCGCCGCCGCAGAGATTGCTAGCCTTGTTGCAGCAAACCCAGACATAACTGCCAGTCTCAATCAGAGTTTTGAAAATATTTGTGCGCAGATAGAAACCGAAGCAATCAACCAAAGTAATGCTGGAATAAACTATGATGATTTTCAGGGCGCTGGGCAACAAGCCATACTGAGTTTTGTCAGCGGCTTGCCAGTTGCAGCACAAAACAATACCCCAGGCGGCCCTGTGCAGTTCTTGACAGACATAGCTGACACATCAGTGCTGACCGGACAGGCTATATTAGGTGCCATACGAGAAGGCAATAATCAAGCGGCACTCACAAACATTGGCGTTGATCTCACTGGATTCAATATATCGCCTGACTATCCAGGCAACCCCGATAGCACAGGAACCCCAGAAGCTGTATCATCTAACCAAGACCTGCTTCCGTCTTCATCGTTAGGCGAGCCGTTAGTAGAGCCAACACCTGTAGAATATCAAACACCAGAAAATCCTACCAGTACTTCATACACAGTGGCTCAAGCACAGCAGATTATTTCTCCGTTGATAGTACCTGTGCCGCCGGCAGAGCCTACTGTTGTTTCTATACTTGGTGTTTATCAACAATTGCCTGCGGTTGCTCAAACAACTACATTACTACAAAAACAGGCATTTTGGATGCAGATAAAAGCACAACCGTCAGATCCGAACACATCGGTTACAGTTAAAAATATAAACTCAGACGAGTCGGTTACATATGGGCCCAGGGCGTCTCTGAATTCCAACGGGGGCGAGTTATTTTCTGTCCCGGCGTGGTTACTGCGTGATACTGGTGCTATTACATTAAACGTGACCACCGATGCTCCGGGCACAGGAGATTCTATCACTATTGATGTAGTAGCAAACAACTATCCAAAATCAATAACTGTGGTTCAGGATGGCTGGTTCAACCAAGAAAATGTCACAGTATATGGCAACACTGTGACAGTGACTTTCCGCGGTCCGCCGAGCACTTCTTTTAACTGGACCACTGAATGGACAAGTTCAGGCTGGCCCACTGGTGCTAGCACATTTGACAGCAACGGTTACAGAGTGTTTTCGGGACTGCCAACACCACCTGTGAGTAACAGAAATGTGATTTGGGTCCAGTATCAAACTGGCGAAAAAGAATACAAAACCTTTGAAACCCTGCCTGTGTAAAAGTAGTACTCAAGTACTACTTTTTCTGGTTGACCAAAATTGCCCGTTTTGCTATAATAACAGCATAGACAGCAAAAAGGAGCCAGCAATGACACGCATTTTGTTCTACACAAAAGACGCACTAGAAATCCTGCGCTACACCAGCCTGGAAATCCAAAAAGCAGGCTCCATTTGGATGGAAGCACGAGCACACCAATCTGACATTGAAACATTCCGACTCAACGGTTGGTGGTACGAAGCGATTTGACCAATAATTCCCCATCTGCTATAATACAAACTGTTCAACGTTAGGAGCTCTCAATGTCCGATCTCACTATTCAGCAAGTGAACTCTGCCATCATGTTTGGCGACTTCACCAACGAACAACTCAACTCCATTGCTACCGCGATCAAGTATCGCCGAGCACAAATGACCAAAGAAAAGGTCCGTAGTTTTTGGAATGGCGACACTGTGAAGTTTGTCCACCCCAAGACTGGCCGTGTTCACATTGGCGTGGTAGCCAAGGTCAAGATCAAGAACATCACTGTGCGCGAAGGCAACACCAACTGGAACGTGCCTGCTAACATGCTGGAGGCAGCATGAACTTCCGTGCATGGTGTCAAGAAATGTGGTACCAGCATGTGGAAGAATGCCTGACTTGGGAGGGTGTTGAGCCAACTGCCACTCCGCAAGAATACTTTAGCAAATACAAATACTGGCTAAAACGCGAGTATCGTCATCAACGCAATGCAAATCGATAATAGGTGGTACGCAACAATGGGTCTTGATCAATACGCATACGTGGCAACACGAGCTGGTGAACGTGATGAATACTATGAAGCCGAAGGTGACTATGTTGACGGCGAATGGCGCCCACATAAAGCCACAGTAGC
>JACCEE012624940.1_pt1 | contig 16282 bp, 12 predicted proteins | sample 7449931 | NCBI WGS metagenome assembly JACCEE01 (sample SAMN15323457, study PRJNA562643) | freshwater metagenome | isolation source: river surface water | place: USA:Blue River Watershed | collected 2017-08-19 | reverse complement strand
CTTCGCGTCAGCTCGACCCGCACGTCGTTGGTGAAGAGCACTACAAAGTTGCTCGTGGCGTTCAGCAGACGCTGCAGCGCTACAAAGAACTGCGCGACATCATCGCGATTCTGGGTATGGACGAACTGGCTCCGGACGATAAGCTCGCCGTTGCCCGCGCCCGTAAGATCCAGCGCTTCCTGTCGCAGCCGTTCCACGTGGCTGAAGTGTTTACCGGTTCTCCGGGTAAGTATGTATCCCTCAAGGACACGATCAAGGGCTTCAAGATGATCGTTGAAGGTGAGCTGGATCATCTGCCGGAACAGGCTTTCTACATGGTGGGTTCGATCGAAGAAGCCATCGAAAAAGCCAAGACCCTGCAGTAACCGGAAGTTCCATCCCCCCGCCGCGTTGGAAGACGCGGCGGATCAGGAGCAAATATGGCATTAAGAATTCATGTAGACGTTGTCAGTGCCGAAGAGATGATTTTCTCGGGTGAGGCTGATCACGTGGTTCTGCCGGGCGAATCGGGCGAGCTGGGTATCTGGCCGCGCCACACCCCGCTGCTGACACGCATCCGTCCGGGTGCCGTCCGTATTAAGCTGCCGGAAGGCGGCGAAGAGTTCGTCTATGTTTCCGGCGGTATGCTGGAAGTGCAGCCGACGATGGTGACGGTTCTGGCAGACACGGCGATTCGCGCTCACGATCTTGATGAAGCTCGTGCTCTGGAAGCCAAAAAGGCTGCAGAAGAGCTGCTCAAGAATCGCGACACCAGCATGGACTACGCCAAGGCCGAAGCAGAACTGGCCGACGCAATTGGTCAGCTGGCTGCGATTAAGAAACTGCGCAACAAGCACTAAGTTTCAGGCAGCAATGCCTCAAACGAAAAGGCCACCTTCGGGTGGCCTTTTTATTGACGATCAGTACCTTGTTAGTGCAGCTGATAGTTCGCGTCCGGCGTCATGAAAGCCGGAAGTGACTTGGCATCGTTCATCTCAAGTTGATTAATTTCGATGGTGGTACACATGGCGTCCAGTGCCAGATCATTGGGGGCAGTACCGAAGGGTTCTTCGATCTCTTCTGCCACGTACTCCAGTGAGAGAAAGGTGTAGGAGATAAAGACAGAGATCAGTGGTGTCAGATAGTGCAGGTCATCCACGAGTGCGAATGGCAGGATGGTGCAGAACAGATACACAGTTCTTCGCAGAATCAGGCCGTAGGCATAGGGAATCGGTGTGTTTGATATCCGCTCACAGGCACCCTGTATATGGGCCATTTCGTTAAGGTTTTTATCAACATCGGCAAACAAAATATCGCTGATCCGTCCGCGATGATATTGCTGACCAAGCCACTCACCCAGCAGCAACAGGATGCGGTTGGTGCGCAGCGGGCTATTCAGGACATCGGTAAGATAGGGCTCCGGAAGTAGTCGCTCAAGGTCTGCACGGGCATCGGTGCCACGTAACTGGTGTTTAAGGGACCAGCTGAAAGCGCTGAGAAATTGAGCAACCAGTTGGCTGTCTGCCGGATTATTGAGAACACTCTTCACCTGTCGCAGTATCGAGCGCGTGGTGATCAGCAGCATGCCCCACAGGCACCGTGCTTCATTGAAGCGCGCATAGCTAGTGTTGGTGCGAAATCCCAGAAAGATGGCAATGGCGATGCCCAGCAGGCTGAAGGGCGCTGTTGTGACATGGAGGCCCAGGCTGTCGTAATAGGGCAGTATCACCACGGCACTGATGGCGACTGCCAGATTCAGCATCAGCCTCGACAGGATGTTCGGGAGTACCGAACCCCGCCAGTTAAATAGGGAGAGGAACCAATGCTGATGTGGTCGAACAATCATGCCAGGCTCCTCTCACGCGCTTATAACAACACCCGTTCGATGCTGCCGCTATTGGCCGTTTTTACATAGTCGGCCATCCAGTTGTCACCCAGCAGATGCTTTGCCAGCTCGATCACAATGTAATCGGCGTCTGTGTCGGCATCATCACGGAAGCGCGACAGACCCTGCAGACAGGATGGGCATGATGTCAGAATTTTGACCTGACCATCGAAACCATCGGCTCGCAGTGCATTGGCGCCCTGCTCCATTTCTTCCTGCTTGCGGAAACGCACCTGGGTTGAAATGTCCGGGCGAGTCACAGCAAGTGTGCCGGATTCGCCGCAGCAACGGTCATTCAACGGGACGGCTGTGCCCATCAGTTCACTTGTCACCTTGAGCGGAGCATAAGTCTTCATCGGCGTATGGCACGGGTCGTGATACATGTACCGCACACCAGCCACGCCCTCCAGTTTGACGCCCTTCTCCATCAGATACTCGTGGATGTCGAGCAGCCGGCAGCCCGGGAAGATGCGTTCAAACTCGTACTTCTGCAGCTGGTCCATGCAGGTGCCGCAGGAAACGATTACCGTTTTGATGTCGAGATAGTTGAGCGTGTTGGCCACGCGGTGGAAGAGCACACGGTTGTCTGTTGTAATGCGTTGGCCTTTGTCTTCGTGGCCACCCGACGTTTGCGGGTAGCCGCAGCACAGGTAGCCCGGTGGCAGTACTGTCGTGGCGCCCACTTCGTAGAGCATGGCTTGGGTGGCCAGACCGACTTGCGAGAACAGACGTTCCGAACCACAACCCGGGAAGTAGAACACCGCTTCCGACTCGTCCGCACTCAGCTTCGGATTGCGGATGACCGGAATCACCTTGTCATCTTCGATATCCAGCAGCGCCCGGGCCGAACGCTTGGGCAGGTTGCCCGGCATCGGCTTGTTGATGAAGTTGATGATCTGGGTGCGTACCGGTGGTTTGTGGACGGTCGCGGGTGGGTGTGCCACCTGGTCCTGAATCAGGTGCAGCGACTTGCCCAGTTTGTAGAGCTTGTTCTGTGCTGCGTAGCCAAAGCGGATCATCACCTCGCGGATGCCCCGGATGAACATTGGGTCCTTGATGGTGAGGAAGGTCATGGCGGCCGCGGTCCCCGGATTGAATCGTTGCTTGCCCTGCTTGCGCAGAAGGTTGCGCATGGCGATGGTGACATCACCGAAGTCGATATCGACCGGGCAAGGCTTCTCGCAACGATGGCAGACGGTACAGTGCGCGGCCACATCGTCGAACTCGGCCCAGTGGGCGAGCGACACACCACGGCGCGTTTGCTCTTCATAAAGGAAAGCTTCGATCAGGAGCGAGGTGCCCAGAATCTTGTTGCGCGGCGAATAGAGCAGATTGGCGCGCGGCACGTGGGTGGAGCACACGGGTTTACATTTGCCGCAACGCAGGCAGTCTTTGACCATCTCGGAAATTTGGCCGATGCCGGATTGCTCCATCACAATCGACTCACTACCGATCAGGTTGTAACTCGGCGTATATGCCATGTCCAGATTGCCGCCGCGCATGAGTTTGCCGCGGTTGAAGTGGCCTTCCGGATCGACCTTTTCCTTGTAGGCCCAGAACGCCGCCATTTCGTTATCTTCAAGATAATCGATCTTGGTAATACCGATGCCGTGCTCACCCGAGATCACGCCGTCTAATGAACGAGCCAGCAGCATGATGCGATCAACCGCCTTGTTGGCAGTTTGTAGCATCTGGTAGTTATCCGAGTTTACCGGCAGGTTGGTGTGCACGTTGCCATCGCCTGCGTGCATATGCAGTGCCACGAAGACGCGACCACGCAGCACTTCTTTGTGGATGGCATTAATCCGATCCAGAATCGGACGGTGCACAGTGCCGTCAAAAATGTTTTCCAGTGCCGGCTTCAGTTCCTGCTTCCACGACACGCGAACACTGTAATCCTGCAGACGATGAAACAGCACCGGATTGGTCGCCTTGTTTTCCAGCGGGCCGGCGACTACGCCGAGTGCAGCGAAAGAGGCTTCGGCTTCAGCCAGGGGGGTGTCCAGATGATCGAGCAGCCACTGCCAGCGGTTGCGCACCTGGGCAACCAGTTCCAGCGCACGCTGTGCCCTGTCGCCGATGAGCACATCTTTACCAACGGTCGCGTCACCGGCGTCGACCGCCAGGTTGCCGCTCAGATAATTCGTGAGTGCGTCACACAGCGCCAGCTTGTTGGCGATCGACAACTCGATGTTGATACGTTCGATACCATCGCAGTAGTCACCCATGCGCGGCAGCGGAATTACCACGTCTTCATTCAGCTTGAAGGCGTTGGTGTGCTTCGAAATTGCGGCCGTGCGCGAACGATCCAGCCAGAAGTTCTTGCGTTGCTCCGGGCTGACGGCAATAAAGCCCTCGGCTGCACGTAGGTTGCACATGCGTACCACTTCGGAAGCCGCCTGCATGACGGCGTTTTCATCGTCGCCGACCAGGTCGCCGATCAGTACCATTTTCGGGCGACCATGGCGTTTGGCCTTGGTCGCGTAGCCCACGGCTTTCAGATAGCGTTCGTCCAGGTGTTCCAGGCCGGCCAGCAGTACACCGAGGTTACGACCGCCGCCATCGGGTTTGAAGTAATCGGTGATTTCCACAATGGCCGGCACAGCTTCGCGTACCTGGCCGAAGAATTCCAGACAGACCGTGCGTGTATGCGCCGGCATCTTGTGCAGTACCCAGCGTGCTGCCACGATAATGCCGTCGGTACCTTCTTTCTGTACGCCTGGCACGCCACCGAGGAACTTGTCGGTCACATCCTTACCTAGGCCGACCTTGCGGCAGGCAGCGCCAGGCAGCGCTAAAGTTTCTTCGCCGAGTTTCTTTTTGCCGGTCGCATCAAAACGCGTCAGGCGGAAGCGCACGGTTTCCTGTTCGTGGATCTTGCCCAGATTATGGTCGAGGCGTTCCACTTCCAACCAGTTGCCGTCCGGCGTCACCATCTTCCACCAGGCCAGGTTGTCGAGCGCAGTGCCCCACAGCACGGCTTTCTTTCCGCCGGCATTCATGGCGATGTTGCCACCGATGCAGGATGCCTCAGCCGATGTCGGATCAACGGCGAAGACCAGGCCCGAACGCTCGGCAGCTTCGGACACACGCTTGGTCACTACGCCGGCACCTGTGCGTACCGTGCCCACCGGATGATCCACACCTGGCAGGTTGCCGAATTCGACCGGTGCAATGTCGATCAGTTTTTCCGTCTTAATGACGACCGAGTCGGCAGTCAGCGGTACGGCGCCACCGGTGTAGCCGGTGCCGCCCCCACGTGGAATGATGGTCAGGCCGAGTTTGATACAGTCGCGCACCAGTGGGCCGATTTCGGCTTCGGTATCCGGATAGAGCACCACAAATGGGTACTCGACGCGCCAGTCGGTGGCATCGGTCACGTGCGATACGCGGGCCAGACCATCAAAGGCAACATTGTCTTTACGGGTGTGCTTGGTCAGTGCCCGCAGTACCTTGCGCCGGCGGGTCGCGGTGCTTTCCAGATGTTTGGCAAAACGATTGATGGTTTCGGAAGTGGCCTTGAGCAGCTGGGCAACTTTATCGTTACCGTCACGACGTTTTTCGATTTCGGCCACGCGATGGCGTAGTGCCGAGATCAGCGCGGTCTGGCGCTGCGGATTTTGCAGCAGGTCGTCTTCTAGATACGGGTTACGTTGTACGACCCAGATGTCACCCAGGACCTCGTACAGCATACGGGCCGAGCGGCCGGTTACGCGTTCGCTGCGCAACGCATCGAGGATCGCCCAGTTCTCCTGGCCGAGCAGGCGAATGACGATTTCGCGGTCGGAGTACGAGGTGTAGTTGTAGGGGATCTCGCGGAGGCGTGCGTTCATGATTTTTTCTGGTCGATTGGGGCCAATAAAGCTCAGTACCTAGGCCATTTTCGGAACGCATATTGTAGCGCATCGGTATAATGGAAAGCAGCGCCAGAACCGTTTTCTGGTGCGCTTTTTCAAAGATTTCACACGCCTGCTATGACCTCAAAAACCGAAGGGCCTTTTCCGTTAACCGACTATCTGCGCCGTATTGAAGCCGCCGAGGTTTATGACGTGGCGATCGAGTCGCCGCTCGACTATGCGCCCAATCTGTCACGCCGGATCGGCAATGAGGTGTTTTTCAAGCGAGAAGACCAGCAACCGGTGTTTTCGTTCAAGCTGCGCGGAGCCTATAACAAAATGGCCAAACTGCCGGCGGATGCGCTCAAGCGCGGTGTGGTCGCGGCCTCGGCCGGAAACCATGCCCAGGGTGTGGCCTTGTCGGCCCAGAAGTTGGGGTGCCGTGCCGTGATCGTCATGCCCACCACCACGCCAGGCATCAAGGTCAATGCCGTGCGCGCACGCGGGGGCGAAGTCGTGCTGTTCGGCGACTCTTTTGATGATGCCTATAACGAGGCTCGGCGCCTGGAAAAAGAAGAAGGGTTCACCTTTGTGCATCCCTTTGATGATCCGGATGTCATTGCCGGCCAAGGCACCGTGGGCCTGGAGATCATGCGCCAGCATCCCAAGCCTATAGAGGCTATTTTCTGCTGCGTCGGTGGTGGTGGCCTGATTGCCGGTGTGGCGGCAGCCGTCAAACTGGTGCGTCCGGAAATTAAAATTATTGGCGTAGAAGCCGTCGATGCCGATGCCATGACCCAGTCACTGGCTGCTGGTCATAGCGTGCGCCTGGATCAGGTGGGGTTGTTTGCCGATGGCGCAGCCGTGAAGCAGGTGGGCGGCGAGTGTTTCCGGATTGCTGAAGCCTATGTCGACGACATGGTTCGTGTCGATAACGATGCCATCTGCGCAGCCATCAAGGATGTGTTTGAAGATACGCGTTCGGTACTTGAACCGGCCGGTGCGCTGGCGGTGGCCGGGATGAAAGCCTGGGCAGCGCAAAATGACGCACAGGGTAAAACCCTGGTTGCCGTGGCCTCGGGCGCCAATATGAACTTTGACCGTTTACGTTTTGTCGCCGAGCGCGCCGAGCTGGGTGAACAACGCGAAGCCATTCTGGCCGTGACACTGCCCGAGCAGCCGGGGGCTTACCGTAAATTCCTCTCGCTGCTCGGTAACCGCAGCATTACCGAATTCAATTATCGTTACAACGATCCGGGTGCCGCCCATGTCTTCGTCGGGATTCAGACGACCAAGCGCGCTGAAGTTGCCGCACTTATTGCCACACTGCAGGCCGAGGGTTATGCGGCACTTGATCTGACCGATGATGAAATGGCCAAGCTGCATGTGCGGTACATGGTCGGCGGCCATACGCCCAAAGCGGCAGGTGCGCTGCATGAACTCATTTATCGCTTCGAGTTTCCCGAACGGCCGGGGGCTTTAATGAAGTTTCTGGAAAACATGAGTGCCGGCTGGAACATCAGCCTGTTCCACTATCGTAATCATGGCGCCGACTTTGGTCGTGTGCTGGTGGGTTTTCAGGTACCGCCGGAAGATATGGCTGCGTTTCAGGCGTTCCTCGCGGGGCTGGGTTATCCGTATCGTGATGAACGCGACAATCCGGCCTACAAGCTGTTTTTGGCCTGATCGGCGACGCTGCCTGACCTATGCTCTCGCCATTTGAACTGACCGTGTATCTGCTGGCCGGTGCGCTGGTGTTGCTGGGCTGGGCCCTTTGCCGGGTATTGCCGCGGGTGCCGGGCTCCGGTGGTGTGCAGGGGGTGCGTTTCTGGTGGGCTCTGCTGCTCATGTTAGCGTTGAATCGTGTTCTGAACACGGCTTTCTTCACGGTGCAAAGCACGCTCTTTGATCAGCCCGATGCGCTGTTGGCATTGGGTGAAGCCGTATTGATGGCCGTTGTGACTTCGGTGTTGCTTAAGCGCCCGGTTGGTAACCCGACGCACGAATAACAACGTCACTAATCAGCCTAGAGCATCAAGCCTTCTTCGGTAATCCAGCCATCGAGCGGTACATCGTGCGGCTGCGGTTGGATGTCGTCCAGCAGCTGTCCTGAAAACAGGACGCCAATGGTTTTAACACCTGGTAATAATGGCAGTGTGCGGTCGTAATAACCACCGCCATAACCCAGGCGATAACCGGCTTTATCAAGGCCCAGGCAGGGAATGAACAGGTATTTTGGGGTCACCAGTTTTGCCGGATCGGCAGGTGGCGCCACGATGCCGGCCTCATCCAGGGTGGGCCGGATGTTCGGATCCCACAGATAAAAGGACAACGGCGTGCACGGAGTCGTGACCCGCGGCAGGCAGACCCCAACACCGGCGGCATACCACTCGTGCATCAGCGGGGTGATATCCGGTTCTTTGGTGATTGGCGAGTAAAAGGCAAACGGTGATGCCGGCGGATGGAAATGCTGTTCCAGGGTGTCGCAGATGCGACGACTAAAAATGGCATGATCATCTGCCGAGAGTGTGCGGCGCCACGCTTTCATGCGCGTACGCAGCGTACTGCGATAGAATTTTTCATCCGGCGGGTTCGACATAGACCGGACACTAACATATTGCGGTTGTTTTATACCGCAGTCGATTTTTTATGGCCTGGTTTTCAAGATGATCTCTGCGTGTTGCGCTCCTTCCATGGTGTCTTTGATGCTCAAGCGGGCAATCGGTATCGGGCTTCTTGCCGTGGCTTCGCTGGCAATCGCGCAGGATGCTGCCTACCTCAGCGCCCGCGATGCCGTTAAAAATGGCCAACTGAATAAAATCGAGGCGCTGTATCCGCAGCTCAAGCAACACGAGTTAGCGCCCTATGTGGAGTCGTGGTTGCTGAAGCCGCAGCTGATGACCGATAGTCCGGATATCCGGGCCTTCCTCAAGAAATATGAGGGTGAACGTCCGGCCGAGTTGTTGCGGGCCGACTGGATTCGTGCCCAAGCCAAACAGGGGAACTGGATACTGGTAGCCCAGCAGGGTGTGCTGATGTTGCAGCCGGACCCGGACGTGCAGTGCTACGCCCTGCTGCCCCGCGTGAACAATGGCGACAGTGCTGCCAAGGATCAGGCACGAGTCTTGCGGAATACCGGGATCGATTCACCAGATGCCTGTCAGGCCCTGTTTGACGCTATGTGGGCCAATGGTGAGCTTAAGGCCAGCGATGGCTGGCTGCGGGCTCGCCGCCAGGTGGCTATGAATAAGCTGGGTATGGCCCGGCAGACGCTGTCCATCATGCGCATCAATGCGAATGATGCGGCCGGTGGACTGGATGCGGTACTCGGCAAACCCGTGATTTATTTGGAGCGGGTTGGAACGCCCAACGATGATACCCAGAAAGAATTGGCGACGTTGGCCCTGGTGCGTATGGCGCGCAATGAGCCTGCGAGTGCCGTATCCGCCCTGAAGCGCTACGGTAGTAATCTCGATAAAGCCCAGCAGGAATACGTGTGGGGCATCATTGGTTGGCAGCTGGGCATTCAGCAAAGCCCTGAGGCACTGGATGCCGTGAAGAGAAGTGGCACGGTGCTATTGCCTGATGACGCTATGGCCTGGCGGGTGCGGGTTGCGCTGCGTGCCCAGGACTGGAGCCTGGTCCGTAAGGATATCGAAGCTATGCCTGAGCCGATGATCGGCTCCCCGGAATGGGTGTACTGGCTGGGTCGTGCTTTCAAGGCGCAGGGACGGGATAGCGCAGCAGAAGATCAGTTCAAAAAGATCGCCGGACAACCTAACTTCTATGGCGTGCTGGCCACCGAAGAACTGGGCGGTCGCGCCAAGCTGCCGACACAGGCATCACCCGCCACCTCAGACGAAATCCGTCAGGTCGAACGCCAGCCCGGCATTCGTCGGGCGCTCGCACTGTATCGCCTCGACCTGCGCCCCGAAGGGGTTAAAGAATGGAGTTGGGCTTTGCGCGGCATGAATGACCGCCAGTTGCTGGCCGCGGCCGAAATTGCGCAGCGGAATCAGATCATTGACCGTTCAATTAGTGCCGCAGACCGCACGAAGGAAGAACATAACTACAAATTGCGCTTCCCGACGCCGCATGCCGACAAGATCATGGTGCACTCAGACCGCCAGAATCTGGACAAAGCCTGGGTCTACGGGCTGATGCGTCAGGAAAGCCGATTTGTCACCAACGCCAAATCCAATGTCGGTGCCGCTGGTCTCATGCAGGTCATGCCGTCCACCGGCAAGTGGGTCGCCAACAAGATCGGCGTCAAGCTGGGGCCGGGCGATCTGCATGACCCCGATACCAATGTCATGCTGGGCACCACCTACATGCGTCTGGTGCTGGAAAGTCTGGATAACCACCCGGTGCTGGCTTCGGCTGCGTACAACGCAGGCCCCGGGCGAGCCCGCAAGTGGCGAGACGTGAAACCGCTTGAAGGTGCGATCTATGCCGAAACGATCCCGTTCTCCGAAACAAGGGATTACGTGAAGAAGGTCATGAGTAATGCCGTGTTCTACCAGACGGTCATGACGGGCAAATCGCCCTCACTCAAGATCATGTTGGGGACCATTGCCCCGCGCCCCGCCAAAGATTCGATGCCAGAACTGCCCTGAAATGGCATAAAATGGCGTTTTGCTCGACTAATCACTGATCAGACGATTGACCAAGGAAGACTCATGCTGAAGAACCAGAAAATTCTCCTCATTGGTGGCACCGGTTTTGTTGGCCGTCATCTGGCCCGTGTACTGGTCGATGCTGGTGTGCATGTCACGATCCCGACCCGTCGCTATGAAAAGAATCGCGACGTCACCATGCTGCCAAGCGTGACGCTGGTCGAAGCCGATATCAACGATGATAGTGTTCTGGCGCATCTGGCCGTTGGCGCCGATGCCGTGATTAACCTGGTCGGTGTGCTGCACAGTGATCCGGGTCTGCCCTATGGCAAGCAATTTGCCGCAGCGCATGTCGAATTGGTCAAGAAGATTGTCGCCGGTTGCCAGGCGGCCGGCGTGAAGCGTCTGCTGCACATGAGCGCCCTGCATGCCGGTAAGAAGGCGCCCTCCGAGTACCTGCGCTCCAAAGCGGATGGTGAAGCCATCGTCACTGGTGCGGGTCTGGTGACCACCATCTTCCGTCCGTCGGTGATCTTCGGTGCCCGTGATTCGTTCATCAATACTTTCGCCAAGCTGCTGCGGGCGTTCCCGATCATGCCGCTGGGCTGTGCCAATGCCCGTTTCCAACCGGTGGCCGTGGATGACGTCGCCAACGCTTTTGTGCAGGCGCTGACCAATCCGGCCATGGAAAATCAGGCTTATGATCTGTGCGGCCCCAAGGTCTACACACTCAAGGAAATCGTCGAATACACGGGGGAAGTGATCGGCTACAAGCGTCGTGTCATTCCGCTGTCGGAACACATGGCGTATTTCCAGGCAGCGCTCCTGTCGGTGCTGCCCAATCCGCCAATGTCAGCAGACAATATTCGCTCGATGGAAATCGACAGCATCTGCGCTGCCGGCTGCCAGGTGCCGCCGGGCTGGAATCCGCAACCGCTGGAAGCCGTGGCACCGCTCTACCTGCTCGATAGCGGCGACGCTGCCCAGTTTGCGGAATACCGCAGCCGCGCCGGTCGCTAAGCCTTTTACAAATCGCACCACGGCTGAGGCATTGAGGTCGTGAACATCTATGTGGTCGGTGGTGCGGTTCGTGATCGCCTGCTCGGCCTCACGCCGGGTGATCGGGATTATGTGGTGGTCGGTGCCTCTCCAGAGCAGATGATCGCCGCTGGGTACACCCCGGTTGGTAAAGACTTTCCTGTGTTCCTGCATCCGCAGACGCATGACGAATATGCGCTGGCGCGTACCGAGCGTAAGACGGGGCATGGGTATCATGGCTTCAGTTGCTACGCCGCGCCTGATGTGACGCTCGAAGATGATCTCGCCCGCCGGGACCTGACTATCAACGCCATGGCTGAAGATGCCGATGGCAACGTGATTGATCCTTACAACGGTCGGCAGGATCTCGCGGCGCGTGTATTGCGTCATGTCAGCTTGGCTTTTGCCGAAGACCCCGTGCGCATTTTGCGATTGGCCCGCTTTGCAGCGCGTTTTCCAGACTTCTCGGTCGCCTCCGAGACACAGCAGCTCATGCTGGGTATGGTGCAGGCGGGTGAAACCCGGCATCTCGTTGCCGAGCGTGTTTGGCAGGAGCTGTCACGAGGACTGATGACTGATGCGCCTGAACGCATGTTCCATGTGCTGCATGCATGCGGTGCCGATACCGATTTGATTGCCGGCGTGTTGCCCATGCCCGGTGTTTTGACCTGTGCGGCAGCATCCAATTTACCTTTGTCGGCACGAGTTGCCCTCTGGTTCGCGGCTTGCTCGGATGATGTGGTCAGCATGTTGTCGGCTAAGCTTCGCTTACCCGTGGACTGCCGTGATCTGGCCCTGTTGCTCGTGCGCCATCGCACGCCACTTATGCAGCCGGCTGCGTTGAGCGCGGAGGATCGACTCAACGTTCTGGAACGTTGTGATGCCCTGCGTCGAGCTGATCGTTTTAAAAGCCTGCTCGCAACCTTGCCGTGTCTGGGTGCCGATGCTGCGGTGGTGCGTGAATGGCAGGTCATTCAAGCCGCTGCTGCTGGCGTGGATGCGGGCGCTATCGCGTTGTCTGTCAGAACCCAGGAACATATTGCCACCCGGATCCGGGATGCGCGAATTGAAGCCATTCAGAATCTCGTCTGAGGAAATTACGTTGTTCCAAAATCAAGAAGCCCTCTCGCTCGAAGTTATCAGCCGCTACCCGAGTAAGGGTAGGCACCGTACCCCGCTATTGTTTGTGCACGGCGCCTTTACGGCGGCTTGGGTCTGGTCGGAACACTTTCTCGAATGGTTTGCCGAACGCGGTTGGCCGGCGCATGCTATTTCCGTCCGGGGGCATGGCGGCAGCGAAGGCCATGAGTTACTGGGTCAGTGGGGCATTGACCACTACGTCGCCGATGTCATGCAGGTGGTGGAGGAGCTGGGTGAACCGCCCATTCTCATCGGCCATTCCATGGGGGGCTTTGTGGTGCAGAAGTGCCTGGAGCAAGCCAGCTTTCCTGCCGCCGTGCTCATGTGTTCGGTCCCCCCCAAAGGCCTGTTGGCCAGCTCGCTTTCCATGATCTGGTCGCGTCCTGATCTGCTGGGTAATCTGTCCCAGTTAATGACCGGTGGCCCTGTCGATATTGATTCGCTCAAAGACGCGCTTTTTGCGCAGCCGGCATCCTTGACCGATTTACAGCGCTATTTGATGCTTTCGCAGGTGGAATCGCAACGTGCGATTTGGGATATGACCATGTTCAACCTCATTAAACCCGAGCGCTTGAATCCGGTACCCAAACTGATTATTGGCGCCGAGCTGGATCACATCATCCCGGCCAACCAGGTGCGTGATACGGCAGAGATTTATGGCGTCGAGCCGGTGATTTTCCCCGGCATGGGCCATGGACTGATGCTTGAACGGGATTGGGATCATGTGGCCAGCGTCATGAACGACTGGTTATCGGCAGTGTTGAGTTAACAACACAGCAGATGAATGGCTGACTCACGTAATCTTCAAACGCTTCTCGGCGTTCGTCTCCCGATCATTCAGGCCCCTATGGCTGGTGTGCAGAATAGTGCATTGGCCATCGCTGTATCCCGGGCGGGCGGACTCGGTTCTCTGCCGTGTGCGATGCTGGATGCAGGGGCATTGCGTGCAGAGCTTGAGCTGATTCAGGCGGCTGATGTCAGCGCCATTAATCTCAATTTCTTTTGCCACAAACCTGTTCTGCCGACAGCGGCACAATTAACGTTATGGCAGCAACGACTACAGCCATATTACGATGAGTGGGCCATTGAATCCGACAGCGGCACTGCTGGTCCTGGGCGTACACCGTTTAATCAAGAGATGGCGGCGCTGGTATGCGCCTATCGGCCAACGGTGGTGAGTTTTCATTTTGGTTTACCTGCCCCCGAGTTGGTGTCGATGATCCGCCGTGCCGGTGTGAAGATCATATCTTCTGCAACGACGCTTGATGAAGCATTGTGGCTTGAAGCGCACGGCGTGGACGCTATCATTGCGCAGGGCCTGGAGGCAGGAGGCCATCGCGGCATGTTTTTGTCAGAAGACATCAGTACCCAAATGGGCACGTTAGCTTTACTGCCACAGATTGTTCAATCTGTGCAGTTGCCGGTTATTGCAGCGGGGGGCATTGCCGATGCCGAGGGTGTGCGTGCGGCATTAAGTCTGGGTGCCGTTGCTGCGCAGATTGGTACCGCGTATTTGTTGTGTCCGGAGGCGGCGACTAGTGCGGTACATCGTCAGGCCTTGAAGAGTGATCAGGCACGCAGGACTGCGCTCACGAATGTTTTCTCCGGGCGTCCTGCGCGCGGCATTATGAACCGAGTGATGCAAGAGATCGGCCCGATATGCGAGCAGGCCCCGCCTTTCCCTGCTGCGACGGCGGCATTAGCACCTCTCCGGGCTGCTGCAGAGCGTGTGGGGTGCAGCGATTTTTCACCCTTGTGGGCGGGGCAGAACGCCTCGGGTTGTAAAGAGATCGGTGCCGGTGATTTAACGCGAGCGTTAGCGGGTCTTGCTTGAGTTGGTCTCAGTGGTCGTGTGCTGGTTTTTCGTTGGCAAGACAAGGAATCGCCAGCGTTAGCAGGAGCAACGCTAAGACTAGACCAGCATAAGGGTTAACTGTCGTCACGAGTACTGCGCAGAGCGTACCGCTGGCCACAAAGAGGCCGATCGATAGCAGTCGTCGCCGCCAGCGTTGATGTGCACGGCCGAGCAGAATCGTTTCAGAGACAAAGGCTGTGAGCGTCATGGTCATTAGGTTAGTGGCCAAATCAGGGAGACCGTGAATGCGCACGATAGCGCAGTGAATCCCCATGGCAATGCACAGCAATCCGACCAGTGCTCTGCCGTGATTCTCGGATGCTAATGCAGAATCAACCAAAGGGAGAGCGAGTGCAAAAGCAAGCATGCACCAGACGAGAGCGTACCCCGCCACAGCCTGTTTGCGATGTGTGACATGTTTGAGGACGAGGGTACCGATCACCAGGCCAATGATGAAGGCAACAATCGCTCGCACAAACTTACCAGTGCTATCAAGGGGATGTAGGGTGCCAACGCTGATGGATGCCATCATGAGATTACCAGTCATCATTTCGGCAAATACACCATTCAGCACCATGAAGCACGTAATGTCGATGAGGCCGCAAACGCAGGTCAGCAAGTAAAGACCGTGTTTATATTGCCGCAGACTGGGAGATGTCATGACAATGTTTTTCCGTATGAAAGAGCTGAGGCGTGATGCCTATAAGGTGTGCGAGCGATCACTGCGCACAAATCCCGGAATACGGAGATCAGCGGGCAAGCCACGGGTGAGCAAAATGACCTTGAAAAACTCGCCCATCTCGGCGGGAGACAGCAGGGTTTGTACCGCATGCTGTGTTCGTACCCACTGGGCGTCGGCCTGTGTGTAATCCACAGGTTGTAGCGCCGCCAGCAGATCAAGGAGTCCGGCATCCATGAGCCAGCCAGCCTGGGTGCAGTAGCCGGCGACCTCCATCCCTGCATCGAAACCTGCTTCGGCAATGGCCGTAAAATCGACATGCGCAGTGATGTCCTGCAGACCGGGCCAATAGAACGGGTCGGGATGGGCGCGGTGTCGGTAGTGGCACATGAGCGTGCCGCCAGTGCGTTCATGGTGATAGAACTCGTGGCGGGGAAAACCGTAGTCAATGAGCAGTAAAGCGCCGTGGCGGAGTCGTTGTGCCAGCGTGGTGATCCAGGCAGGGCCAGCTTCGGGGATCTCAGTGGTGTAGTCATCGGGCCACTGGTATTTGTCCGCGAGGGCGCGGATGTGTTCGGCGCGTTCCGGGCTGGTGTCGCCCGCCGTGGTGACAAAACGAATGCCGCCTTCAGTGGTCTTGACGCTGACGCCGAGTCGTTGGCCCTGCCCGGCTTGCCAGTGCACCAGTTCTACCGGCATGGCATCAAGGACCTCGTTACCGATGATGACACCGTCCAGCTGCTCCGGCAGGGTTTGCAACCAGGTGACCCGGTTGAGCAGGTGGGGTACGGTGGCCGCCAGGTGCGTGCGTTGTCGTGCTGCGAGTTCTGCCGAGAGTTCCAGAATATTATAGCGCTCGGGCAGTGCATCCATGGCCTCCAGCGCTTGCAGCAGATCTGCGGCCAATTTGCCGGTGCCTGCGCCGGCTTCCGTCAGGATGGGATGGCTGGCAGCCAGCAGGGGGGCAATCGTGCGCGCCAGGGTTTGTCCGAACAGCGGCGTCATTTCCGGGCCGGTCACGAAGTCACCCGCCGCCCCGAATTTATGGGCGCCACCACTGTAGTACCCGAGGCCCGGTGCGTACAGGGCGAGTGACATGAATTCGGAAAAGGGGATCCAACCGCCGGCTGCCTCAATCGCCGCGACAATCTTTTCGGAGAGTGCCTGGCTGAAGCTTTGTGCTTCAGCGTCTGGTTGTGGCAGCGGATCCTGGCCACGGGGCGTGGCAGGCTGAATGATCGGGGGCAGGCTCAT
>JACCEE010779026.1_pt1 | contig 16295 bp, 8 predicted proteins | sample 7449931 | NCBI WGS metagenome assembly JACCEE01 (sample SAMN15323457, study PRJNA562643) | freshwater metagenome | isolation source: river surface water | place: USA:Blue River Watershed | collected 2017-08-19 | reverse complement strand
CCTGCTGGGCAAACCGGTGGTTTCGGGATTGCGTAGCATTTCTCTTGTCCTGCACTTCCAAACGCAGTCTCTCCTGCAGGACAGGATGCTTGTCTTGGTGGAGATTTGCATTGGTAGATATGAGGCGGAAATGAAGGGTCTATTCCCAGCTCTTGCCAATCATAAATGCCATTTAAACCGCGTGTAATTTTATCCTCAAGCTTGAGAGCGTCATAACAACCCTCTGGCGTTTGGATGAATTCGGTTTCCAGGCCTTCACCTGAGGTGTCCTCTATTTCAAAACGAATGGTGGATGTCATCCCCCCGTTTCGCTTCCAGCGGATATCTCCTTGGAAATTGAGGGTAGCAACGCCAGTAGATGGTAAAGAGCCTAGTATTGATGTAACACGGCCTGTGATGTCGGTATTTATCTTGTGATAACCATCGGGGTTACAGGCTCCTCCATCCATATTACCTGATGTTGACTGACTTCCACCGTTAGACTCCCATAGTTTTTGACCATTGAGCGTATATCGAAAATGGTCATCTGCTTCACCGGATATACTTACACTTTTGATAGCTATCCCATGTGATAGATTGAGATTAAGAGTAAATTTTGCTGAAGGAGAATGTCCAGGAGTTGAACGACACTTACTTGTCTTCCAGACATCTATGTTCAGAGGAAATTCATAGCAACCAACCCCGCAAGTGCGAAGACCAGGCGAGCTTGAGTAAACAGGTATCTTGATTTTTCGCTCGACCTCGCAGTAATCCAAGTTGGATTTTCCGGTGTCTTGACAAAAATATTCAGAAGCAGAAGTCGATGTGAATTGTGCATTGGATGGTATCGTTTGCGTGGTGCAACCGGTCAGGAACTTGGTCGGATCTTGCGTGTCTCCCAACTTATCGAACGACTGCTGGAGCATTAATAACGGTGATGGCTCCGTGGCCGCACGATAAGCGCCTGCTGTGATGGCGCGGTAACTTCTGGCAGAAGCACTATTGCCCGTACTCGGCGCTTTAAAGGTCTGATGGGTCAGCTTTCCCTGATCGAAAATAGCCGTTTCATTACCATACATGGTCTTTTTACCGGCTTCATAACTATACCCAGGGTGTGTCGGGTTATTCTCGCTTGATAACAGGTCATTGGCATCTAACCCACTTGCTCTGTCGACGTTTTCAATAACCTTGATGACCAACTGGCCATTTGCATCTCGCGTGACTTGACGGGTGCCGCCTCTGGCATATTGCGCATCCACGGATTGAATGCTGTCTCCGTTTGCTGTGGACGAAACGGTTCCTGTTGGCATGCCTTGCGTTTTGGAGAGGTTAACCGCCTGATCTCGGTATTGATTAAAAGTAGGCGCTGCAGCACTACCGTATTTAGACAAATCAACGGTTGTGCTTGGGCCTGAATTGTTCAGCGTATTGACGATCTGCGGAGTTAAATCGCGGGATGCTCCAGGATTCGTAATTTGGTTTTGCACTTTATTGGAGAGCACATCGGTCTGGTGATTGCGTGTTGGATCTTGCAAACCATATTTTTGATTGAGCTTGTCCAGCAAAGGCGTCGAGGTTGGTGTCGTGTTCGCCCATACATCGTTGGTGTAGAAGATACTGGCGCCAGTGACCGCCGCCGTGACCGCGAAGCGGCAAGAATTGGCAATCATGGTGAAAATTAGAAAATATGAAAGGCACTGTTTAATCAGCATTCGGCATTCCCTCATGTAATGCCTGTAGCGTACTGCAATTCCAAAGGGGTATTTTCAGACAGAGGGGCCAGAAAGAAGGCCCCTGTGTACTTTTCTTATAGGGATTTGACGCAGCAGTTGCGATATTGCCAAATCAGGTAGAGGTAAGCAGTGTCTTTCCCAGGTCTTGTGCGCCCGCCCACTGGCGTACACCACCTTGCTGTGCTCATCCCCATTGGATGGCAACAGTCTGAGAACACTGCCGTATCCGAGCCGGCTTTACCTGCGAAATCCTTCGAATCATTGGCTTTTTGGTCTTCTGGGTTGGAGGGATCACCAATGAACGGAACCGATATTGATTTTGACGCACCGCTCGTCGATTCCGGTACCGGATACATCATTGAGAAGCGATACTGGCTTCTTGGAATGGTCGGTGAATATTCAGGTTTGCACATGGCTTCGTCACCAATCGTCTTGGTGGATAGGCCTTTTCGATGCAAAGACGCAAGGACGCGCTGAGTGATTAGAGATGACCCTGCAACTGGATCAGGCTGCGGGTTTATGTTCCCAGTAAATGGATACAAATGGCCATCACAGCCGGCGCACCCAAAGAAGTCCTCTTTCTGGTTGTCTGCCGTTGTTGTAATGCAATCCGCCGCACACCACCCGAAGGCCGCTGGTGTCGAGAAGATAATCGCTTCAGGATTAAGCAATAAAGTCAGCAGGTCGTTATTCCACATGGGGTCAATTTCGCTTAAATACATCAAGTCAAAATCAACATAGCCACTGGTGCAATCAGGCAACAACATCATGCCAATCATGGCCATGATGGGATATGAAAAAAAATGGTATTGGTAAAATGCTGTTGGTGTCGCCTCTAAGCCAACACGATTGCCGCCATTGGTGCCCATCCCAACGAAACTTTCTTGCATTTTAACGCCCCCGAGCGCCGGGCTGCACCATGGGGTGGTCACCACCTCGTTTAGCTTTTGGGGACTCCAAAAGCCCATCGGGGTGCCAAACTCAGGAACTCCTAACGCATCCATACACATACAACCTGGTGCGTTTAACGCCGAGCTCGTTCCATTGGGTTTCTTTCCAACGCCAAAAATTTTGAGACTATCCAGGAAACAGTCCCAGCAGATTTGATTCATGACATTTGAGAACACACTGGCATTTGGACACGACGGGTTTACATTCGACATGTCGGCCTGAGCCGGTCTTGAGGAAGCACAGGCGACAACCAGTAATAGGCTGAAAAAGAAGGTATGCAGCTTCATGCGGGCGTTCCGGCCAGTAGTTCTCTTAGGGTGGTTTTCAACCAGACATAAATTGCATCGATGTACTGAAAGGCTTGAGCTGACCAATCTGGATAGGTGTATGCAATCCAGATCCCAATAGCGATACAGACAATGGCGTGTGAGACTTTCATTCGACAGATTCCTTCAATGCGTATTGGTTTATTTTCAGCAGACGCTTTTGCATGTCCGTCGTCACGACAGCCGGCAAACCGGTGATCTTGAATCGATCGACCATTTCCTTGGGGATGAGGTAAAGCTCCCGGGAAAAATGTTGTCGCAACGCAGACAGATGGTCCCATCCTTGCTCTTTATTCATTTCACTAGTCATGAGCATCACCGTGCCCGTGTGCTTGCCTTCTTTTAAATACCGATCAGCCCACTCCAGCTGCCGTTGGTCGAGGGCGTTGAATAGGATGTAGGTGTTCATGTTTGGTACGGTCGCTAAAGGATTGAGCACATCACCAGCACGGGCCAGATAGACGCCTTGGCTGTTTTTGATGTCCTTTGTCACTCTGACCGTTGGATCGATGTAAAACTCAGCATCCTTTGTGGCAGCAGGAATAGTCACGAATTGGCGCTTCTTCCAAAAATTATCGATGGCCTGTTTTTTGAGTTTTTCACCATCAAGTGCGGCCACACGTTCGCTAATGACATCCATCAAATTGCGCTCGATGACAGGCTTTGTCGGGCCAATGAGGCCGATATCATTCAGTCCTTCTTTGGTTGCAATGCGTTGTTGGAGGTAGTCAAAGTTTAAGTGACCATGCGACAGCCCTACCCGCCCCGGCTCAGCAATGAGTAGTGCAGGAACCGCTGTGATTTTGAATTCATCAAATGCCTTGGGGTGGAATCTGGCTTTGGCGTTGGCTTTTGAATCTTTCATCAAAGCCCGGAGCCGAGTCATTGTCTGCGGGATGTTTTGGTCGTCAGGATGCATTCCGTAAAAATACAATTCTGCTTGATGCTGCTCAGCCTCTTCGAAGGCCTGACGGATCTCTGCTCTGCTCATGCTAAAGCTTACAAAGATAGCTTTCACAATACTTGGCGCCGCATCAGCTTGCTCAGTTTCAAGGCCAAGGGCTTCTGAACCAGTAGGCTGCGCCGCCAGCGATGTCGCGATTGTTGCTAATGACTGAGCACCAATCTGCTGCGCATTCGCATTGTACGGCTTGGTTTTTTCATCGACATACTCTTGTGAAAATGGCGCCAACGCTCCAGATTTTTGGAGTTCTTCCATGTAGCGTTTTTGCGCTTCGGTCATATCCGACAGCGGAGCGGTCGCAGGTTGGTTCGCCATAACCGCCGTTGCCGCAAGTAAAGTCATGAGTGATAAACACTTAAAAAATGGCATAGGCTTTCCCTACGATTTCTTCTGACTCAATAGGCCCCCAAAAACGGCTATCAAAACTCGTAAGCGTTTCACCAAGTAAAAAGATTTGGTTTTGTGAAAGCTGCCACTCTGGTTTTACATCTTCAAATTTCATCCCCAGTTTGCTTAGCACGTAAGAGGTTTGCAGTGGATATCGCACTGAACCAACAGAGACAGACTCATGGCCTACTTGAACAGTCTGCCCAGGCATTGCGACCACTTTTTTAACCCAGGTCGCGCCTTTGCCTGCAATTGGAATGTCCTTCGTCATTTTGAACGCTACGAGTTGACCGGTAGCAACCGATTTATCCCAGCTGTCAATGAGAAACACACTGGCCCGGAGGCACTCTGATGCAGCGCCGTTAAATGCTATCCGATAACGCTCAGTGAAATAGAACGCAAAGATGGTCAATGCACTGAGAAGTACAAGCATCCCGCTTGACCTTTTCAGTTGCGCGGAGAAAGAAGGTTGTGTTGGTGTCATGAATTCATGCCTTGCTGATGGACCTGACCAAGTGTAATGCCGGTTCCACTCACAATTTTTAGACAGAGCACTCTTCTACGAGTGCTCTGCGTAAATTCTCGATCACTCCTCAATTTTATCAATTTCGACGCGATGCCGGCATTGCCCAGAATGCGCAACGTATGGCGCTTCACATCCACTGGTGGTCGGGGTTGTGTGTAACGCACCACACTTACCATTTTCACTGGTATCACCCTCACCGCACTCAATTGTTGCAGGTTGATTCGTCGTCTTGTGACACTGCTTGCTGATGAGGCTGAAACCCTCATTACATTCCAGCGTGAAGTCAGTCACATTTTTCAACTGGCATTGCGTTGGCTCTACCGTCCATGTGGCATCTGGGCAATGTCCAATACTCTCTGCAGGGCTATCGGCATAACAGCGATTGATATCCTGTTGCGTAAACCCGTTCGAGCAACTTCTGGTTTCCGGTGTCGTTTCATCTGTTGAGCATTGATTTCCATTCAGGTCCCAACCGTTTTCGCAAACATAGCCTGTGCTAGGTACATCGGTATACAGCTCACAAACCGTAGGGTCAGTTTGCTGCATCCAGTCGACTGGGCATGTATACCTATCAGGCGCTTTATAGACATCCTTTGAACAGGTCTGGGCTGTTAATGTCCAATCAGAAACACACTCATAACGATCTGCAGGGGCAGTCAAAGTTCTTGAGCACATGCTTCCGCCAGCCCAACCATCTGGGCACTTCCAAACCTGTGCGGTTGACAATGTTTTATTGCAATACACCCCATCAAGCGTTCTGTCTGCTGCGCATGTGTAAATTCTTGATGTCGTTTCAACGCTGTTACAGGTAGCGCCTTGAAGCGTCCAATTTTCCGGGCATGCCAAAACACTAGGCGCTTCTGTGGTGAGTTTGGTGCAGTTTGGACTGAGTAACGACCAATCGGCGTCGCAAACTTCTATTGGGGATTCTATCGAGACCTTGCTGCAGTTATTCCCAGTGAGGGTCCACGTCGAAGGACATTCCAAAGTGAATGCGGTGGTGCTTACTTTTTGGCAAGTGCCAGAGCCAATATAGTTATAGTCTGCAGGGCAGTGATGTTCCCGATCTATCTTCAAGTACCCTTCCATCTTATAAGTCACTGGATTGTAGGTGAGCCCGCCATTGTAGTACCAACCGATACTCGTGACAGCAGTGCTGGAACGACAGCCATATGTTGAATCCTTTACATACCCAGCAGGGCAGCTTGTTTTAGGATCATCCCAACGAAGCATCCAATACTGATTTGGCTGATTTGAACACACGTAAGTATTGTCTATGAAAGAATACGGATGGGTGCTCGGGCATACACCATATGACTTAGGTGCCATCGACGTAAAGTTATAGCAAATTGCATCGTTCTCAATGTCTGTACTGTAACCTGCGGGGCATGTCAGAGGCTTTACTGGATAACACACATTCTGATTCGGTCCTGTAGGCCATGGCATTGCCTTATAGTTACCACTTGGGCACGTCCATCCGCTTGGTTGAACGTCATTGACGTACTTGGTGCATTTCGAACCATCCCAGGTCCATCCATCTGAACACTTGAATGTGCTGGATGTTGTTTGAATCAATTCGCACTGAGTACCATTGGCACTTAGCTGATAACCATTATTACATTTTGGAGCTGCTGGTTGATTTTCAGTCTTTGAGCACTGATTCGCTGACAGGGTAAAACCGTCAGAGCACTGGGTCTTGGCTGGTTGAGTCTCAGTTTTCTCACAAAGACCATTTTGATTTAATGTAAAGCCTGACTTGCACTCAGCGGTAGCAGGCTGAGAAGTACCTCTCTCACAACTTGCTGTTGTGCTATTCCAAGTGTATGTGCTCGGGCATTCGAGGCTGGCATTTGCAGAATCGATTTTCTGGCAATTTGCAGTAGCGTCATTCCATGCAAACCCATCAGGGCATTGCAACGTACCAGGTTGTGTCTCCGTAAGCGCGCAAGCTGAACCATTCCAGCTATACCCTGCGATGTCGCACACTGGCGTTGCGGGATTTGACAGTGTTTTCTTGCACTGCGTCTGGTCCCATGAGTACCCAGACTCACATTCTGGCGTCGCTGCTTGCGTGTCTGTTTTGCGACAGGTTGATGTGCTGCTGTTCCAGACATGATCAGCCGGGCATTGCTCAGAGGCATTTTCCACTACAGTGCGCGAGCACTTTGCACCATCCCAATCAAACGATTCAGGGCAAGTAATGTGAATGTCTTCTAACAAATGACATCTTCCGTTCATCAGGACGTGCGTCGATGGACAACCGGTAAATGCCGCGTATGTCAGTTTTACGCAGTTCTCAGCAGATTTTTCCCAACCGGGCGCACAGTTCTTTGCCGGTTCTACGATCTCAAGCCGCGTGCAGTTAAAATTTTCCCGGTTAAAACCAAATGGACAAGACACTTTGAGGTTGTATTGATGGTCAAATTCGCACAATCCTTGAGATAGCGTGCCGGCTGGACACTTACTATCAGGAGTTGCTGGGGTAATGGTTTCGCAAGCATTCCATGTTGGATTGTAGGATGTGCAAATCCCATTATCGCAATGGGGCGCTGCGCTCACATTGTGACCTCCGCAATAGACGGAAGGGTTTGATAGTTCACCATCAAGTTCTTTACACATCCCATCAACAAGCATGGAGCCAGCGGTGCATGGTTCCGCTTTGATAACATCATGTTTTTGGCAGGTTCCAGTTGCCTGATTCAGGCCATACCCAGTTGGGCAGGTTTGGATGGCGCCAGCCTTAATCGTACCCTTACAAATATGTGTATCCGAGTCCATTACATACCCTGCTTTACAGCTTGCGGTTGGGGTATATGTGACTAACAACTCACATAGTTTGCCATCTTCACTGAGGGAATAATTGTTCGGACAGCTTTTGGTTGCTTCCACGATATCAATGTAAATACAGCTTTGACTCACCTCAGAAAATTCTGCAGGGCAGACGGTGACTCTTATCTGGGGGATATCAATCTGAAATTCGCTCTCGGTGGGTTCATTGCCGTTCAGTGGGTATGCCTCAAAACGAAGACGGCTACCGGTCAATGATAGATTGGAAGAGAAAGCTATCGTGTCACCTGGTGATACATTCGTGCCATTCACCACCATAGGGCTTGCTGCCTCATCACTGAGGGTAAAGAAAACCTTATGAACGCCTCTGGCGAGATTTCCATCTGAATCTTTTATCTGAGGTGTCGTAATCACGTTGGTTGGCCGGCCATCGACATTGCGAAGAGGCGATGCGACGGCGGGTTGTTTCGTATCCGCCATAGCTATCGATAATGGTGAATAGAAAAATGCAACATCTTTTGTAGAAAGATTTCCTGCGGCATCTTGGGCCTTCACAGTCAATGTGTATGGCGTCTTTAATGAAGGTTTTAAGTGCACAAACTGCAGGCTAAACACATTGTTTTTCGATTTGCTGAATGGGATAGCTTGGTTGGTCGGGGTATCTCCACCAGTGACTAAAACCGACTGTACACTTGCAGCTGATTGATCTTGTAAAGTGATTTGAATGTCTTGCACCGCATGCAGGTGCTCATTTGTAATATTGGTCTTGATCACAGGCGGAGTCATATCCAAGAAGGATAGTTTCATGATCTGCTCTTCGTGCTTATATCTATCAGCACTTGCAGGATATCCGGACTCAATGTACGCATAAAACGTATACTTCCCTTCCATCAACGCGTTGTACCGATAGACGTAGCTACGGGTATCAGTGCCAGAAACGGTGACGGTATCTGCTTTTTCAAGAGGCAGAGCAACACGCTCGGATGGTCTATCTTCATGTGCGACAAAAAGTTTCACATCTCTGATACCGCTTTTGCCCCAAGCTTCTGTGACAAAATGCTTTTGAACCTGAAAACTGACAGTCTTTTTGATGGGGTCTTGTGTGACCGAGCCTGGCACTAAAAACGCGGGAGCTCCATCGTAGTACCAGATACTGATTAACTCATCAGATTGCCGCCCGTTAGGGACGCCAATGATCCGGTGGCGGTTGTGATAGACACCGTTTCTGTCTGATGGATACTCAAGATTCGCAGTTGCAATACACTCAGTCGCATCGATTGGAATTATGCAACTGCCTTTTCGGCCAGTACCAAAGTCATAAGAAAAGCTTTGCTCGTAAGGTCTGGCTTCTGCCCGCACTCGGATCTGTGTAATCAAATCTTTTTGAGTGGGTATATGGTCCTTAATCACATAGGTTTCTAGCTGCTTAGGCGCTGAGAACCACTGCCCTAACTCTTTGCGATAGATTGCAAGTTCCGTTGCAACGGGAGGCTTTGCAGCATTCGAAAGTTGAAATTTGTGGACCAACGAATACCTGCGCCAGGTCGTCAAATCACGCACAAAATAGTTGGACTCACTGATTTTCGTACCGTCGGTCGAACCAGTAACGTCAAAATAAACAAACTTTGTATCTGTGTGGACTAAACGGTTTGTATTCCGCCCATTCAGAAACCCACCATAAATATCCGCACTGCCACCACCGCCGAAGTAATGCCGCTTATCGGCCTTGTAGATCATGCGAACCGGATTGGTGTTTAACACCATGTTTTCGACATAGGGTTCAAAACCAGTGAAGGCTGTTACCCCATCCAGTTTGTTGGTTGTACCGGTGAACACGCCGTGAGGTATTGGTGCAGACTGGGTTGCTTGGTTATTAAAATAGACATCCTGTGATTTTTCAGCAAAAAGACCCGCTTTGGAGAAAACTCGATAGGTCAGGCGCATCTTTGCGTTGGTATTGGCCGGCATGTATGTCGATGAAATCGAGTTGATTGTGCCATTTCCAATCATGACTTTTGAATCAGGTGTAATGGTTGCAGCGAGGTCAACCGCATGTTTCTGGCCTTGTTTGGTACCATCCAAATATTCAACCGTAAATGTTGCCCGCTGATTACCAGAAACGCTTGGCACCACGCCGGAGAATCCAATGCTCCTAACCTCGGTCAAGCTTCTGATGAGTAGCCCGTCTGTATGAGTTGCCCAGTATCCACTTGAGCTATCCCAAAAAAACGTACCTGTAATTTTGGGACCATTAAATTCAACGACCAAATTCGAAGTCGTTTGTTGAATACTTGCAGAAAAGCTCCAGTCACCACGCTCAACAACGAGCTGATAAGCACCTTCCGTCAAGCTTGTCAGGTTGAACACAGCGCCATAGTGCTTTGTAGCGCCTACAGTGAATTCGTCACTGCTGGACACCAAGTCTTTTTTAAACACTTGCCGTGTGTTGGCAACCGGGTTTATTAAAGTCAGCCGAATCGATTCGCCCACCGACGCGGCGACCGATACATTTACATCCCCTGAGGTCACTATGTAAGGCTGTGGCACAGCGACAGGTGTACCGTTTTTCACCTGTGCAACCTGGACAATCGCCCCTTGCGCAAACCCACAGCACACGAAAAACGCGATGATGGGGGTAAAATACTTTAAGAATCGCATCATGTTTTTTCCTTGTTGTTAGTTTGGCCAGGGCGCTGTGACTTGAACTTCAGCACCTGAATCATCCAGCACGGTCAGTTCCAACGGTTTGTTTGTAGGAAGGCGGCCCACCATAAAACTCATGTGCTGCACCGTGAACATCGTTGTGGTTTGTTGTATCGATTCATTGATGAAGTACTTCACATCGACGCGAGCCACTTTTCCGTCATCGTCCATGCAATTGGCATTAAATGTGATAACCCGGTCACGTTGCTCCCAGAATGGTTCGCAGTAAGGCTTTTTGTTTGGTTCGATCTTAAAGGCAAAGGATTTTTGGGATGTTTGCCCGAGCAAAGACTCGACTTCAGCGCGAAGGACATATTCACCCGCTTCGGTGATGACCGTGCGCTGCGTACTTAACAGATCGCTTGATAACTCTTTCTCGTTGAGGAACCACTTCACCGACGTCAGACGGTCATGTGAAGCACCAAGCTTCGTTAAAAGTCTGGAGACTAATCTGATGGGTGGACGCAAATGTTGGCCTTCCAAGCGAGAATTCATTTCAAGGACCATTTCAGGCGGTTCAATGATCTCTATAAAACGAATGTGCTCTTTTTCATTACCGCGATTGTCAAAAAAGCGCACTGTGATCGGGTAAACGCCGGCTTTAACCCCTTCGATAGTGAGGAATTTCTCAGCTCTTCGCTTGATTTGAAGCTCAGGCGGTAAAGTGATGTCTTCGCTAAAGACCACTCGTTTTGGCAGCTCTGTACGACTTGGTTTGGTCAGGTATATAGCAACACTGCTGTGCATAACCCGTTCCTGACTGGACAAAAGAACATCCGTTTTTGGGAATTGATAATTGAGATGGTTGACATACATGGTCTTGGTCATTGCCGTAGACATTTCATGACCGTCAACCCATGTTTTGAATGCAAATTTGGCTCTTCCGTCAACGAAATCACTGACCTGGAGCACATGCTTCGCTTCCAAAGCCTCGACCTGAGAACCGTTTGGCAGAATAAAGTGATATTTGCGGGATACCGACAAATTACCCTCTGTTCCCAGGAGGACCGCTGTCAGGTCAATTTCATCGCCAACTTCCGCTTTAGTGTCTGATATGGTCACTAAACTTCTAAATGCAGAAGGGTCAATCTGTTCCACTGTGAAGCTGTCATAGATGTAATAAGGTTGCTCGGCATTGATTAAAAGCCTTGCCTTGATGTCGAGGGATTTTGAGATTGTTGCCTGATCCGTAGCGCTCATAGCCTCCCATGTCGCACCGTTATCCAGCGACCACTCGACATTCCCATCTGAATTCTCAAGTGCATATTGGTTGATGCTGACGCTGTATTGCCCTACAGCCCCAACAAGTACGCGTGTATCACCTGAGAGTTCAATGACAGGTTGCGCCAATGCAGTGAGTTTGATGACGTTTGTTTGTGTGGTGTCAGGCATGAGCTTGTGTGTGATCAATGCCCTTACGTAATGCTCACCAGGTTGTTTTAACTGAAAGAAAGAGCTTCTCTGCCCCTGTGCACTCTCGACAACTTGCCACTCATTACCATCTTTTGATTGTTGCCAAGTGATAGAGCCCGCTGATGCGAAGTCTTTTTGGCTTTCGAACTTAAGAGATATTAAGAATTGTGCTGGCGCTGGGGCTGTCGTTGCTTCACTTGAGAGTTGCGCTGAAACACCCGTGGTAGATAAGACAGGCACATTGACTAATGAGTTAGCTTTTAGGGTTTGTGCAACCTCTGCATGAGGCGTCACAAGGTTCGCAAATGCATATACGTTATTTTTAGCCTCCAGAAGATCATCTGCTGGCAGTGTCATGCTGACTTTGCCTTGAGAGTCTGTTTTGGTCGGCTGATTAATTGGCATGTATTTCTGTGAAGCTACATCGAATTTTGCCAAATAAATTGACCATTCCCCCATTTCCGGTAGGTAGTAGCGTCCTGTTGTGCCAGACATACCGACTTGAGCAAGGATAGGAATATCGACTCCAGAGACCGCTGTTTCTGGATGAGTGAGCGACAACCGAACTTGATTTGATGGCAACACAAAGAAATTAAATGGCTTCTCAACGTATAAATCTGGATTGGCTTTGTAATAAGCCCTGACATTCATCACGTTCAGGGAGAGCGGTGTTTTATCGTTCTTTAGGTTGAATGTATGACGGTGTTCAGGCCGACCATCAACAAAGAGTCTTGTTGAAATAATGTTTTGTTGTTCATCCCTAAGTTCAAGCACGACCTCTGCATCTTTTGCATGAACGATCTGCGCAGGCACTGAGATAGGCCGGGATTTTGGGATCGAGTACTTGTAGCTTTCAGGATAGTTGGCAGCAATATGAGCGTTCCCAACGGTTAATTCAGGGCTCGTTGTTGGAATGACTTCGATATTGCCAGTCGCTTCATAGATTTTTTTTGACTCACCAAAGGCATCATGTTGGTAAACGTCAAAAGCATATGAATGCTGACCGGCCGTTGCGATAATCCCTGTAGCTAATTGAATCTCGCTCCCAGAGATGTTTTTCATCCCAGAGACATCAAGACCTGCAGGCAATTCACGCCATTCAATGGTACAGCCCCGCTTCAACCCCTTCGCTGCTTGGGAAAAAACATGAGCCAATTCAGCGCTACTCGCGGCGATGCAAGATGCACCTTCATGATGTTTTAAATTGACCGATGCACGCTGAACAGCGGCCATCACAGGCTGAGAACTATGAGAGAATTTGGCGTTGGCATAGAGGAAATCCAAGACCTTGACGACTTCATTGCCTGTCTTGTCCTGAGCGGTCACCTCTACCTTATTCGTAGAGCCTAACTGTAGTGGTGTCGACTTAATCCGTTTGATAAGGTCGGTTCCACCCACGAACTCCGCCGGTGCATCATTAATTTTGACTGTAGTAATTTTGCTGCCATCTGGCCAACCGCCCCATGCAGCCACCGTAATGTCTGACATTGAATATAAGTTGACTGCAGCCTTACTCTGGTGCTGCCGGCCATTCACAACGAACTGGATGTCTGGCGGGTTTCTGTCGACCGGGATCTCAGGAAGAGTTTTCTTCTCACCGTTTCCATTTTTGTCTAGGGTTGAAAAATTAAAGTCATAGAGGCCGTCATTCACCTGGCTAAAGTCATAAACGTAGACCAAGTGCCCACCTAACTTGACCGGTTTGGCTATCGGCCTAGCTACATAACTACCGGCTACCGGCCGGCCGATGTTAAATGTGACCGGTACACTGTTGATGGTGAGCTGGTTAGTAACTTTTTGTTTCGCATTCGGGACAATATCCAGAACAGGATCTGTTGGTAACCACCAATCGCCAGGTTTATCGATATGAGGTGACTTCACGACAATTGCCGCTTGGTTGTGTAGCAAAACTAACGGATCACCGTAGTCTGTGATCACTTTGGGTAGCTTGCTATCATCAGCATTCACATGCACCTCAGAGACTTCTGGTGGAGTGAAATCCCAAACGTACTGGATAGCTTCAGATGCTGGGTTGAAGAAGTTATACGTGTCTGTTGCGCGGTAATTCGTTGAGTCTTGCCCTGTGACTGAAACCTTTTGAAAATCGCGATTGACATGAATGGTACACGTCGTCGTTTTTTCAGGGATCTCACAACTTAAACCACCAAACTCAATTTTCTGATTGTAATTTCTAGGGGTAGCCGTAAAAACGAGTGCAGTATGCTTTTCATTCCGGCTATAGATTTCGTGCTCTTTGTCAGGCGTATCTTCTTTTATTTGCCACTGAGAGATCATGGTTGGCATATCAGGAGCGACTGGAGCTGCAAACGTCACGGAGTGCTCTGACTGTCCTATTTGAATAAAGGTGTCCTTATCGAACATTGACAGCGTGTATTTAAAAGTATGAGTGCCAGAGCCCTTGGATACGCCTTGCAGCCCTCTTAGATAAGCGTTTAGACCTGCAGGGTCATGCCAAGTGATGAGGCATGTATGTTGGCTTTTATGTTGTTTAGCAGGGTCAGAATCTGCCTCAATTGCACAAACGCCACCATTGCCGCTAACACTTAATGTGAACTGTTTCACATCAGATACAGGCTCGGCGCTGTTTGTGATAGTCACTTTGGGTAATTCCGTTGTGACTTTACCCACAAAGGTTAATTGCTCAGCATCAGCAACACCACTCATGACGCTGCAGGCAGAGAGCAGCAACACATTCATAGTGGCTGTTTTTTTTCTAAGACCTTGAAGCATTTCTGCGAACTCCTGCATTTCCAACATGGATTGGCTAGAATTTTTCCAAGCTGGAATAGTAAATCGGTTTTCACACCCATTTTTTTGGCAGCGCTATTGGAAATCGCATGTCTGTACAATCATTTTTCAGGGGAGTCGGCTGTTTCAGCTGGAGCTTGTTGTTCTTCTAGGGTTTCCTGTGCCACAAATTCGAAACTGGCCAATTCCTCTTTATTGAAAATTGCGGCAAGCTTTACGGTCGGATCAGGGTAAATCCGCATGAGCGCGAGCTGTTCACCTGGTGCAAATGCGACCTCTATTTGTGTCCCTGGCGCCGAGAATTTGAGGTATTGCAATGCGCCCGTTTTAAAACACTCAGGCTTTGCATTGGATAGATGATTGGAAAAAACCACCTGAGCATCCGCCGGCAATAGGCTCCACTCGCCTTTTTGCTCAATCTCATAGGCCTTCACCCTGTTGTCAGTAATTTTTAAGTCAAAAACGCCGGAGCTGGATAACTGCTTTTGGCAATGACCATCATTGACTATCCAGTGACCATTTGGCAGAACCGTTGGTCTAGTTTGCGCTAAAGCGGTTAAAGACTGCTTTCGAGACTCAGCGTCAATGGCAAGCCCATCTTCCGGCTTCTGTGAATTACAGGCTGATAAAGTGAATGTACCGACTGCCAAGCAAAATAAAATCTTGTTCATTTTTTGAATCCCAACTGGTTCTGATGGACTCATTTTAATGATTAGATTTTCTGAGAATTTTGGCAGCCGTATCAGAAATGCTATGGCTGTGTAGAAAGCTTGAGTTCACTATCTATTAAACTGCATAAACAAACCTCGGACTCAGCACAGGATTTATCAATGGAGCCAGAAAGTTTTGTTAAACACATCTGCTCGATGGTTATGAAGAACGAACTCTATGCATTTGAGTTGCATGACCGCTTTCATGAGCTATCGACCAACCGTCGTTTCTTTTTGGAATGGTTTGGAGAACACTCAGTCCAACACCGACTTGCGAATGCACTTACTGTGCTTGCTAGTATTTGTAAGTTTGCTCCCGCGGAATACAAGGTATTGGACTGGGTACGGAAGTATCCTCTCTACGCAGAGTGGCTTGTGCGTGTAGAAGAGTTGATGAGTAGCTCCCAGCTTTGGCCTTTTCCAATGGAAATGACTGAAAACTCATTGCACCAACTTACTCACCAATTAACAGCTTAAAGATCCAGTTGCCCCGCTTCGGCGGGCAGTGTATTCGCCTGCATCACAGGCTCTAAAGGTTTTTGAGTTTTTTGCAAAAACCATCTTCTTGCTTCCTCTGGTTCTGCAGCGTGTGCGACGACTTGCTCCTTGTTTGGCCATTCCAAGTGCTGGTCTGCATAATGGAAATTGACATTACCGGCTTTAAAAGCTTTTGGGTTTAGCTTCTCAATCACATATAGAACCTGGTAAACCGAATAACCAGTTTGTTTGGAAAGTTCTGCTGCTTTCTTCCACACAGAAACCTCAGCCGGCCTAGTCGCTTCTGGTGAGTGAGTTTGATGCAAGGAAACTGGGTCTTGTGACTTCAAATCCTCTCTTTCGCCTAACAGCTCGCGTTGTTGAGAGCTCAGAATTTTAGACAGCCAATAGTCAATACCCCCCTCCCCTACCGCAACCTGGCTATATGCAGTTGGATCTACATGTTCACCATTTACAATTAATTCAAAATGAAGGTGAGGGCCTGTGACGTTTCCCGTTTTACCAACATGGCCTATCGGTGCAAGATGAGCCACTAGATCCCCTGCTTTG
>JACCEE010023245.1_pt1 | contig 16304 bp, 14 predicted proteins | sample 7449931 | NCBI WGS metagenome assembly JACCEE01 (sample SAMN15323457, study PRJNA562643) | freshwater metagenome | isolation source: river surface water | place: USA:Blue River Watershed | collected 2017-08-19 | reverse complement strand
CGCCCCTGCTGGAGATCGTGACCGAGCCCGACATCCGCAGCAGCGAAGAAGCCGTGGCCTATGCCAAGGAACTGCACAAGATCGTGACCTGGATCAGCATCTGCGACGGCAACATGCAAGAGGGCTCTTTCCGCTGCGATGCCAATGTGTCGGTGCGCAAACCGGGTGCCCCCTTGGGCACTCGGCGCGAAATCAAGAACCTGAACAGCTTCAAGTTCATGCAACAGGCCATCGACTTTGAAGTGCGCTGGCAGATCGAGCAGATCGAAGACGGCCACGCCATTCAGCAGGCCACGGTGCTGTTCGACCCCGACACGGGTGAGACCCGCGCCATGCGCACCAAAGAAGACGCGGCCGACTACCGCTACTTCCCCGACCCCGATTTGCCACCGCTGGTGATTGCGCGCGATTGGGTGGAGCGCGTGAAAAGCGAAATGGCCGAGCTGCCCCGCGTGATGGCCGAGCGCTTTGTGCGCGACTACGCTTTGCCCGAATACGATGCGACCCAACTGACCCAAAGCAAGGCCATGGCCGCTTACTTTGAGGCCACCGCCAAGGCTTGCGGCCAAGCCAAGTTGGCCAGCAACTGGATCATGGGCGAGGTGTCACGGCGTTTGAATGCCGCCGAGTTGGGCATTGAGCAATCGCCGGTGAGCGCCGCGCAACTGGCCGCCTTGATTGGCCGCATCAGCGACAACACCATCAGCAACAACGCGGCACGTCAGGTGTTCGAGGGTTTGTGGAATGGTGATGGCGAAGTCGATGCCATCATCGATGCCAAAGGCCTCAAGCAGATGAACGACACCGGCGCTTTGGAGGCCATCGTCGACCAAGTGCTGGCCGCCAACCCCAAGAACGTGGAGGAATACAAGGCCGGCAACGCCAAGGCCTTGAACGGCCTGGTTGGGCCCATCATGAAAGCCAGCAAGGGCAAGGCCAATCCGGCGCAGGTCAATGCGTTGTTGTTGAAAAAGCTTTCCTAAATTTTCCCGCGGCATTCTTGCTTCGATTTATTAATATTTTTTGATACATTCTTGCCGATGAAAAGTAATCGGCAAGAAAGCAAAAAAAAATCTCTTGAACAAAGAATTCAAGAAGGTTTAGATGCATACAACGCATATTCGCCAGGTCGTTACGAATCTCTGGCAACTATGTATGTAGCAGTTCACTTGATGAGTGAATCTGTATCACTCTTACCCGATCCACACTGAATGCAAAGTTACTTCAAGGGTGAGCGTTACTCGCGATTTCCTTGCCTGATCCTTGCGGAGCAAAATGAAAGCGGCAAGCTTGAAGACTGCACCCTCTTTTCAAAGCGCGACATAGTTTTATTTTTTCGCGCCCATCAGCAACATGGCTCCGATAGTAATAAAGATTTGCGCTCTGAATCAGCCAAACGCAAGATGAACATGCTAGGTCGTTATTCAGATGAAGACACTTCTGTTGCGTTGGTCTTTGCGGATAGTCTGAACTTTGTTGAGACCCCTTTTTTTACCTACGCTAATGAAGCTAGATCGCCAAACTATCCAAGCAACGTTGGGCATACAGACACCGAATATTCGATCTACACACATACATTCAAAAGCACACTAGGTGAATTCAAGATAGGCACGGTTGAGTCAATCACTTTGGCGATTTTTTTGGATGTTTTCTCGGCTCTGCGCAATCAAACAAATAAAAGCTCAAAAGTGATTTTGGGATCAGATTGGTATGCGACTCCAAAATGGGCGGCGAAGTTCAGCAATCACGATCGTCATTTGATTTCACAACTCATGAAACATTACTCGAAAAATACAAGTCAGAAAAAATGAGCTTGAGCCATCATTCTTGCCAATGAAACAATCAAGGGAAGGCTTATTGAATGATCAATGTCCACCCACCCAGTTCTCTAACTTCAGCCCCGGGTAGGCTGCGAAATCGGCCACGTTGTTGGTGACCAGTGTCACGCCCAAGGACAGGGCATGCGCCGCAATCAATTTATCCAACGCATCGCGTTGTTTCTCTCGGGTCGCCAATCGGGTGGGGCCGTAGACCAAAGCCGCTGCGCCATCAAAGGGTGCTGCAGGCACCTCGCGCAAAAAGTTGTCCAGGGCCTGTCGGTTGCGATCTTGCTGAGGGCCAGAGCAGGCCACGCCATATTCCAACTCGGCCTGGGTGATGGCTGAGATCACCACATCTCCCACATAACAATTGGCAAACCGCTCGGCCACTTCGGGTGGCTGGTGTTTCATGAGGTAGATGCAAATATTGGTATCGAGCATGTAGCGGGGCATCACAAGGCCTCGCGGGGGTCTTGCACCTGTTCGCCGCGGCCAGCAGCCATGAAGTCTTGCGAGAAGCTGGCCAGTGCCTGCATGATCTGGCCCATGCGCCGTTGTGCGGGTCGAATGCGCAACTCTTCACCAACGCGCTCAATCACCAACTCCATGTCATTGGTGGGAAATGCGAGTTCGGCGGGTATCCGAACGGCTTGTGAGTTACCGTTTTTGAACAATCTGGTGGTGGTCATTTGGCCCCCTATGTGTGCACATGTACATCCTATCAGATGTTGCCCGCCACCCCATACCGCTCCCGATAAGCCCGCACCTGCGCCAAATGCTCGGCCATGCCAGGGGCCGCTTGGACTTGCAAATACGCCACCAAGTCGTCCAAGGTGGCAATGGCGCACACCTGCAAACCCAGTTGTTCACGCACATATTGAACGGCGCTGTAGGGCACATCGCGCACGCTGCCATCGGCTTGTACTTCGGTGGCCATTTCTTGGCGGTCCAGGGCAATGGCCACCGCATGCGGCGTGGCCCCGGCGGCTTGGATGAGTGCAATCGACTCGCGCACCGCCGTGCCTGCGCTCATCACATCGTCAACGATCAGCACCCGGCCCTTCAAGGGTGCGCCCACCAAGCTGCCGCCTTCGCCGTGGTCTTTGGCTTCTTTGCGGTTGTAGGCAAAGGGCACAGTTTTGCCCAGGCGTGCCAACTCCACCGCCACCGCTGCGCCCAGGGGAATGCCTTTGTAGGCGGGCCCAAAAATCATGTCGAAGGCCATGCCGCTGTCAATCAGGCGCTGGGCATAGCAAGCGGCCAAGTGGCCCAACTTGGCACCATCGTCAAACAATCCGGCATTGAAAAAATACGGCGACATGCGGCCCGCTTTGGTTTTAAAGCTGCCAAACTTGAGAACGCCACAATCGAGCGAAAATTGCACAAACGATTGGGCCAGCACGGTGCTGGCTTGCGCACTTGTTGTCATGGGAAATACCTTGTTCAAACTGACCAGCCTCAACCTCAACGGCATCCGTTCTGCCACCACCAAGGGGGTTGAAGCCTGGCTTGAAAAAGCCAAGCCCGATTGTATTTGTGTGCAAGAGGTCAAAGCCCAAGCGGCCGATGTGGTGGGCCAGTTTGACACCCTGGCGGGCATGAACGGCCACTTTCAATACGCCGAAAAAAAGGGCTACTCCGGCGTGGGCTTGTACACCCGCCACAGCCCAAGCAAAGTGGTGGTGGGCTTTGATGGTGGCGAATTCGACAGCGAGGGCCGCTATGTGGAATTGCGCTTTGACAGCCCGCAGCGCAAGTTCTCCATCATCAGCGCCTACTTCCCCAGCGGCTCATCCGGGCCAGAGCGACAAGAAGCCAAGTACCGCTTTTTGGATGCGATTTACCCGCATCTGGCCGCCCTGAAAAAAAAGCGCGAGTTTGTGCTGTGCGGAGACATCAACATCGCGCACCACAACATCGACTTGAAAAACTGGCGCAGCAACCAAAAGAACAGCGGCTTTTTGCCGGAAGAACGCGCTTGGATGACCCGCTTGACCACCGAAGGGGGTTTGGTCGATGTGTACCGCCAACTGCACCCCGACACCACCGATGACTGCTACACCTGGTGGAGCAACCGCGGTCAGGCCTATGCCAACAACGTGGGTTGGCGACTCGACTACCACTTGGCCACGCCCGCCACCGCGGCCTTGGCGCGCAGCGCGCACATCTACAAAGACCAAAAGTTTTCTGACCACGCACCGCTGAGCATCGACTACGAGATGGCCTGGTGATCGCGCCCACCGTTGCCGTCATCGGGGCCGGTCCGGCGGGCCTGATGGCCGCTGAAGTGCTGAGCCAAGCCGGGGTGGCCGTGCAGGTCTATGACGCCATGCCCAGTGTGGGCCGCAAATTTTTACTGGCGGGCAAAGGCGGGCTCAACATCACCCATGCCGAACCACTGCCCGTGTTCACCACCCGCTATGGCGAGCGGGCCGACACCATTGCCCCGTGGTTGAACCCCTTTGGCCCCACCGAGTTGCGCCAATGGGTGCAGGGCCTGGGCATCGACACCTTTGTGGGCAGCACGCAGCGGGTGTTTCCGGCCGACATGAAAGCCGCGCCCTTGTTGCGCGCTTGGCTGCACCGGCTGCGCCACCCACCCACCGGTGTGCCCGTGGGCTTTCACATGCGCCACCGTTGGTTGGGCGAGCTGTCCGCCGCAGGGGCAGGCTGGCAAATGCGTTTTGCCACGCCCCAAGGTGAACAAGGGGTGCAAGCAACAGCGGTGGTGTTGGCCTTGGGCGGCGGCAGCTGGCCGCGCTTGGGTTCTGACGGTGCCTGGGTGCCTTGGTTGACACAGCTGGGCGTTGGCGTGGCCCCGTTGGTGCCCAGCAATTGTGGGTTTGATGTGCGCGTGGGTGAACGGGTGGGCTGGAGCCCCCATTTGCGCCAACACTTCGCAGGCCAGGTGCTGAAAAACGTTCGCTTGAGCTTTGAGCGCGATGGGGCGGTGCAGTTTGACCGGGTGGGCGAGCTGGTGGTCACCGAAACCGGCTTGGAAGGCAGCTTGATGTATGCGGCCTCTGCCCCTGTGCGCCAAGCCATTGCCCAAACGGGCAGCGCCACACTGCACCTGAACCTGCGCCCCGACTTTTCAGCCGATCGCCTGCACCAAGAAGTGGCCCACCCGCGCGGCTCGCGCAGCCTGAGCAGCCATTTGCACAGCCGCGTGGGCCTGAACAAATTGCACACCGCCTTGTTGCACGAGTTGCTGGGCAAAGACGATTTGAACAAGCCCCGCACATTGGCACAGGCCATCGCGCACTTGCCCATCCGCTTGCATGCGCCCCGCCCCATCGCCGAGGCCATCAGCAGTGCGGGTGGTGTGGGGTTTGAATCGCTCTCACCATCGCTGATGGTGAACGAATTGCCCGGCGTGTTTTGTGCGGGCGAAATGCTCGACTGGGAAGCCCCCACCGGCGGCTATTTGCTCACCGCTTGTTGGGCCAGTGGACGCTTGGCGGGGCAGGGGGTGCTGGGATTTTTAGGGCGCTAAGCCGGGGTGTCGCGCAAGCTCCTGCGCAAAATTTTGCCCATGCTGTTGCGCGGCAATGCATCCACAAAATGCACACCTTTGGGAATTTTGTAAGGTGCCAGGGCTGCGCGGCAAAAAGCCGTCAAGTCCGGGCCTGTCACGGCTTGGCCTGACTTGGCCACCACAAACGCATGAATGGCCTCGCCCCAATAGGCATCTGGCTTGCCCACCACCGCACATTCGGCCACCGATGGGTGGCTGAGCAAAAGCTCCTCCACCTCGCGCGGGTAAACGTTTTCACCGCCTGTGATGATCATGTCGTTCTTGCGGTCCACGATGTAGAGGTAGCCTTCGTCGTCGATTTTGGCCAAATCACCGGTGATGAACCAATCCCCACGTTTGGCCTTTGCCGTGGCCTCGGGCAAATTGTGATATCCCACAAAACAATAGGGCGAAGCCACCGCCAACTCGCCAACGGTATCGCTGCCAGCGGGCTGCCCGTCATCATTCAAAATTTGGATGTAGGTGCCAGGCAAGCATTGACCAACGCAGGCTATTTTTCGCAACTGATCGGCGGGCCTCAAAGCCGTGACGATATTGGTCTCGGTCGTTCCGTACCGCTCGAACAAAACGCCCTCGCCAAAGTGGTCAATGATTTGGGCCTTCATGCTTTGGGCCAAAGGCGCAGTCCCTGAAATCAAGGCCTTGAGGGACGAGGTGTCGTGCGACCTGGCCTTGGCATCGCCTGCAAAGAGTGCAGCAAAGTGGGTCGGCACCATGTAGGTGCTGGTGGCCCGCGTGCGCGCAATGGTGGACATCAGTCGCTCAATATCAAACTTGGGCATGATCTCCACCGAACCGCCAAAAAATATCGGCACCAAGGCCATCAAAAAACCGGCACCGTGGAACATCGGTGTGGTGGCCACAGCCCGGTCATCGGGTCCATAGGTTCCGTGCTCGGATGCCATCGCGTAACAAGCGAGCACACGCCCCCGGTGCGACAACATCACCCCCTTGGGCCGTCCTGTGGCTCCCGATGTGTAGGGAATGGAAAAAATATCGTTTTCATTCACGCCCGCGTCCAAGATGGCATCCGAGGCGTTTTGCAACAGCGCCTCGTAATCATCGCCCATGACAATGACACGCTCCACCGTGTCTGGGATCGCGGCCATGGCCAGGTCTTCCAACTCGGCATCCACAAACAACACGCGCGCACCCGAGTCTTCACACAAAAATCGCACTTCGGGCACCGCCGATGCCGGCCCAATGGTGGCCACCGCCACGCCGGCCGAAGACAGGCCACACACCAACTCCATGTACTCCAAGCGATTGCGCATCATCAGCGCAGCCCGCTCGCCATGACGCAACTTCAAACCGGCATGCGCCAAATTGGAAACCCGGTCGATTCGGTTGATCAGTTGCCGATACGTCAAAGTCCGTGAAGACTCTGTGATGGCCGTCTTGTGGGGCGTGCGCAATGACGATGCGCGAATGCCATCGGCAATCAAAATCGATTTGGATGCGCCTGGGCGGATGTGAGTTTGCATATTTCCAACTTAATTGATGTCGTCACACAACAAATGGGCCCGCCAACGCCTTCATGGCGCACGGGCCGTGCCCTTGGCAAAGGCCACCATGGCCCTGGCTTTTTCAGCATCATCGCCCTGGACATGCAGTGGCTTTGCATCAGGGCGGGCCGACAAGGCCTGCTCAAAACAAGGGCGAAACAAATCATGCTCGGCGCACATCATCAAACACGCTGGTGTGGTGCTGGCCAATGCCTCATGCATGGGGTATGCCAAAGCGGCCTGCCATGCAGGTGTGAAGCTTGCAAGTTGCTTGACCATTTCACGCACCTCCACATGGATGGCTTGGGGGTCGATGTGCGGTAACCCGGCTTTTTGGTGGGCATGGTTTTTTTCAAACCACGGCCACCACAAGCCCATGTCGCGGCGCATGTGCCAAATGCGCAGCAAATGTGTGCCGTCCCAAGACGGTGTCACCGGGTCCACGCCTTCAAGCCATTTTTGCGCCCAATGACGGCGTTGGTCGGCGGTCAAACACATGGGGCCATCCAAGACCAGGTGCTTGACGCGCGCAGGTGCCGCATGGGCCAACGCCACCGCCACCATGGCACCTGCGTTGTGCCCATACAGGTGAAATGCGTCCACCCCCAAGGCCTTCAATAGTTTCAAACTGAACTGTGCCCAATGGTCCACATCGACGTGTTGTCCAGGCAACGCCTGTGTTTCGCCATGGCCCGGCAAATCAAAAGCGATGGCGGGGCATTGCGCCCCCACCGCTTTGACCAATCCATCCAACATGGCAGAAGAGCCGGGCGCATGGTGCAACAGCACCCAAGGCGTTTGCTGGTGGATATCACCCATGCGGCGCACCAACACCTGAACCCCATCGATGTCCACGTATTGGGTGCATGAGCGGCCTGGGATGTCGGCACAAGCGGGCGCTGGGGGTGGCAAACCTTGGGGCAGATGGCGCGACAAAATCTCCAACTCCACCGGCATGGACGCGCGCTTGTCTCGGGGCAGCACCTGAGTCCAAGCGCCTGCGGGCATCATCTCGGGGGTGTGCCCTTGGCTGTCGCCGGGTCGCCCGGCAAAACACACCGGCACCTTCAAGTCGGGGTATGCGTCCAAACCCCGGTGCCGATAGGCCGTGGCATAACCCACCCGATAGCCATCGCCAGCTTCGAGCATTTCAACCACGCCACGCTGCAAAAAATCCAAATCAGGCACTTCCGTGTCGGCACGGTGGGCCGCGTCTTGCGCATTCCAAGGCCAAAACACATGTTGCTCGCGGTAGCGAAACCACAGCCACAACAAATGACTGCCGTCAAAGTGGGGCACGATGGGCGGCAGGTAGCTGGCCAGTCTGCGCTCGCGCTCTTGGACGGTGTAGATGGGAAATCCATCGCAAAGCGCCATGGCACATCGGTGCGGATGCCGGGCGGCAAATTCCACCGCAATTTGTGCACCGGTGTGTCGCCCATACACCGAGACCTGGCCCATGCCCAAGGCATCCAAAGTGCTGGCCAAGGCATCGGCCAAATCTTCGGTGGTCACCGCCTCGATGGGCAACAAATCGGACAAACCAAAACCCGGCGTGTCCAGGGCGAGCACCGTGAACTTTTGCCCAAAGCAGATCATGTGTTCACGCATCACCTTGGCCGAGCAAGCCGATGCATGCAACAACACCAGCACCGGGCCCGCACCAAACCGCAGGTAGTGAACCCTGCGGTTGTGCACCGTCACAAAGTGTTTTTGGATGCCGGTGTTCATGCGGGGCCTGCCGTCCCACCCAAACCGAGAACGCCAGGGTTCATCGCAGCCTGCGGATCGAGCGCGGTTTTGATGCGCTGGACCAGGCTTTGCGTGCCCGGTGACAAACCAGGCAGGTAGGGATAAAACCGGCCCATTTGCGCATGCACCGCATCGTGCTGGGCCATGACCTCGCGCATGTGCGAGCGCACTTGCGCCACCAAAGCGCGGGCCCCCGCATGGACCTCGAAGTTTGCAAACCGCTCTTGGTTGCGCGGTGACAGGTGCGCCATGTGGATCGCATCCAGGCGATCCCGCCAATAGAACATGGGCTCGATCGTGATGTAGGCCCCCATGGTGGAGATGATCCAAGAATAAAAAATACCCGCTTGCTGAAACTGCGCTTCATAACGCTGCAATTGGTCCCATAAATCGCGCATGCAAGCTGTCGCCCGCGACAAGGGCAAGATGGCATGCACCGGCACCCAGCGTTCACCATCTGGGCCCACCAAGCCTCGGATGGAATAGGGCTTGGCCCGCAGTGCTTTGGGGATCATGTTGTCGATTTCTTGCCCTTTGGCCAGGCACACCGCCCTGGCCAAGGCCATTTGCGACTCGGCCATTGCTTGGGTGGCGGCTTCAACCGTCAAGTGCAAAGACCATTTGGCCCGGTTCAGCTCGCCCCGACCCAATGCCATTTGGGTCAGGTCTTTGATGGCCCCACCCAGCGACTTGGACTCGCTGAGCACGGCCCGGGCCATGCCCATGGCTTCGCCCATTTCCACTTTGGTGGCCGACTGGGCTTTGAGCTGGTCCATCGACAAAGCACGGGTCACCAACTCCCGCTGGCGCAAGATCACCAGGGCGGCAAACATGTCCGCATGGTCGTCGAATTGAAACGAGGCAAAAGCCGCTTCGCGCTCCACCGTGAGGCGCACCACCAGCTCGGTCTTGATGCCAAAAGCGCCGCAGTCCCCCAAAAAAAGCCCGGTCAAATCGGGCCCTGCATAGCGGGTGAACGCGCTGGCCCCGCGCTTGGCCCCGGAGCCCGTGGTCACCACCGTGCCATCGGCCAACACCACGGTCAGGCCAATGAAGTGCTCCAGCCCACCGGGTAAATTTTGCGATGCCACACCGCCCACGGTGCTGTGGCTGCCAGAAATCGGGCTGATTTGTGCGGCCCGCAAACCATGGGGCTTGAGGGCCAAAGCCAGCTCTTGCCAGGTGGTGCCCGCACCCACCACGGCGTACAAATCATCGGCAAACACCTGGATATGTTTGAGCCGCAAACAATCGATCACCACCGCTGCCCCTGAAGGGACAACACCAGCGGTGTAGGACAAACCTGCGCCGCGCGGCACCACCGACACCTGACTTTGGGCCAGGGCGCGCATCACTTGCGCCAATTGTTCGGTGGATGCCGGGCGAACCACCGCTTGGGCCACCACAGCATTGGGCCAGACAAATATGTCTGCCGATGCGGCCGCACATTGTTTGGGATCGAGCGAGACATGGTCCTTGCCCACCACGGTGGCAAGCGCGTCCAACAAGGCCTGGGGCAGGGCTGGGCTCATGCGAGTTTGAAGAGCTTCAACGCGTTGTCGCGCAAAATTTTGCGCAAAGACTGTTCGCGAAAATTCAAGTTCTCAATGTCTGACATGGCCCGCTCGGGGTCAATCACTTTCCAATCCGTGCCAAACAAAAATTTATCCTGGCCATAGGTGTTGGCATAGTGGATCACCGCCGGTGGCCAGTGCTTGGGGGCATAGGCATCACCCGCCATGAACACATTGGGGTGTTTCCAACAAACGGAAATCATTTCATCCGTCCATGGATAACCCAAGTGGATGCCAATCAGATTGAGCTCTGGAAAGTGCATGGCCACACGGTCCAGTGTCATGGGCCGCCCCACATTGGGCAAACGCCGGTCTTTTTGGTAGACCAGGCAATGGCCCACTTGCATCATCACCGGAATTTCCAACTCGGCACAGCGGGCGTAATAGGGGTACCAAACGGCGCTATCGGGTGCCTCGTCAAACCAATGCGGGTAAAAGTGCGCGCCCACAAAACCATATTGCTTGACCGCCACATCCAACTCTTTCAAGCCAGCGATGCCACGGGTCGGGTCCAAGCCGGCCAGGCCAGAAAACCGGTCGGGGTATTTGGCGCAAATTTCCGCCACCCACTCGTAGGGAATTTCGGTCGATCCACGCACCCGCAAATCCCCACAGCGGGTGGCAATCAGCAAAGACCGCTCAATGCCCGCGCGGTCCATTTTTTCCAGGTATTGCTCCATGGTGATGCCGTTGCTGTAGGCGGTGTTCAGCCGCACCTTGTCCAAAAAGTTGGCATCGGTGGGGATGCGGTTTTCAGCAATCGCCTGCGGCGTGTAAATGTTGACCACGATGTCGATCGCACCATAGCCGAGCTTGGTGTTCTCGGGTTTGAACGGGTAGGCGTGTGGCACGCTGGTGGGGGGGGTCGTGTTCATGTGCTGATTTCCTGCTGGTTTAAATGGGTTGGTGCACGCGGGACAGCCAATTGGAAGCATCGGCCACGCGGTTGCAAGCCACCGCATGCGCTTGGGCTGCGCCATCTGATCCTTGGATGTGGCTGAACAGGGGGTACGACTGCTGGCATTGGTCTCGCACCAAGGGGCAGCGCGAGGAGAACAAACAGCCCGAAGGCAAGTTCAAGGGGCTGGGGATCTCGCCCACCGCGGGCAAACGCGACAACACCGCCTTGGGGTCGGCCGGTAAATTGGCCGACATCAGGGTTTGCGTATAAGGGTGCGCAGGATGGTTGAAGATCGCCCGGGTGGGCCCTTGTTCCACCACCTTGCCCAGATACAAAACCAGCAATCGCTGGGTCATCAACTCCACGGTTTCCAGGTCGTGGCTGATCAAGAGCAAGGCCACACCGGTTTCTTTTCGGATGTTGTCCAACAGCTCCAAAATACCCGCGCGGACCGACAGATCGAGTGAACTGGTGGGCTCATCGAGCACCAACAAACGCGGCTTGGAAGCAATGGCGCGGGCAATGCAAACCCGCTGCAACTGCCCGCCAGACAACTCGTGGGGAAAGCGTTTGAGCGATGCCATGGGCAAGTGCACCCGCTCTGCCAATTGTTTGACCGCTTGCTCGCGTTGCGCATCACCCAAGGTGGTGTGCAGTTTCAAGGGCTCGGCCATGGACCGGCCGACGGTCATGCGCGGATTCAAAGCCCCCCAAGGGTCTTGGAAAACCATTTGTATTTGCGAGCGAAGCCTGCGCATCTCCTCATCGGACACATGGGTGATGTCTTGGCCATCAAACTCGATGCGGCCAGCTGTGGCGGGCATCAAGCGGGTCATCAGCATGCCCAGGGTTGACTTTCCAGACCCGCTCTCACCGACCAAGCCCACCGATTCCCCCGCTTGAATGCGCAAGCTGACCCGATCGACCGCTGTGACCTGCGCGCCGCCAGCGGCCGGGAATTTTTTCAGCACCTCATGCAATGCAATCAATGGAGGGGTCATGGCCGGTCGTTCGGTAAGTGGCAGCGCACCCTGTGCGTCGGATCGAGTTCAATGGTTGGCAGGTTTGTCTCGCACACCGCTTGGGCCTTGGGGCAGCGGTCCTTGTACACGCAGCCACGCGGCAGGTCGTACAGGTTGGGCGGCGAGCCCACGGCACTGGCAAACCCATGGGCCGCAATATGTTGGGGGGTGGATGCGATCAGGCTTTGGGTGTAGGGGTGTCTGCGTTCTTCAAACACCTGGCCCACAGGGCCTTCTTCAATGATGGTTCCCGCAAACATCACGGCCATGCGGTCGCAGTAATGCGCAACGATGCCCAAGTCATGGGTGATGATGATGGCACTCATCCCATGGGCTTTGACCAAACGCTTGAAGATGTCGAGCACCTCGGCCTGCACCGTGAGGTCCAGGCCTGTGGTGGGCTCATCGGCGATCACCAGGCGTGGCGAGTTGATCAACCCCGCGGCGATCAGCACCCGCTGCGCCATGCCGCCCGACAGCTCATGGGGCCAGGCCTTCATGCGTTGCACCGGGTCAGGGATCTGCACTTGTTCGAGCATTTCGACGGCCCTGGCATATGCCCGAGCGGTATCGGTTTGCCCGTGTTCGCGCTGGATGCGGATGAGTTGATCGCCAATGCGGGCGCTGGGGTCCAGGGAGGTTTTGGGCGACTGCGGGATCAAGGTGATGCCTTTGCCCCGAGCGGATCGGCGGCCAGGCTCGTCCAGCAGGCCCAAGGCCTGGCCTTCAAATTCAATCTTGCCCGCCACCACCTGGGCCGGCGGGCGCAGCAAGCCCAGCAAGGCCAAGGCGGTCAAGGACTTTCCAGCGCCGGTTTCCCCCACCAAACCCAGCACCTGTCCGGCCTCGACCTCGAACGAAACCCCGTTCAAAGCCTTGGCCGTGCGGATTTGGTTGTCAATGCCCCGGGCCTTGAAATGAACATGCAGGTTCTCCACCGAAAGCAAGCTCATTTGCCCACACCCCTGCGTTTGGGGTCCAGCAAATCGGTCAAACCGTCGCCCAGCAAATTAAAGCCCAGCACCAAGGTCATCAGCGCCAAACCCGGAAACAAAGCCGCCCACCATTCGCCGGTGATCACGTACTCGGCACCTTGCCGAATCATGGCACCCCACTCGGGTGTGGGGGCTTGAATGCCCACACCGATGAAGGCCAGGGTGGCACTGATGCGCACCGCCCAAGCCATGCGCATGGGCAGCTGAGCGGTCGCACCCAAAATGGCATTGGGCAAGATGTGGACCCACATCACCCGCCAAGACGGGTTGCCCACGGCGATGGCCGCTTTGACAAAGGTGGACGAGCGCAAAGTCAGCACCTCGGCCCGCACCACCCGCGCAAATATGGGGCTGTCGAGCAAGCCAATGACCACCACCATGCTGACCAAACTTTGCCCTGTGGCCGCCACCACCGCCAGCGCCAAAATGATGGTGGGAAACGCACGCAGCACATCCAAGGTGCGCAACAACACCTCATCGAGCCAACCGCCTTTGTAGCCCGCCAGCAAACCCAGCGGCATGCCAATGCCAACCATGATCAGCCCGGCGGGCACGGCAATCCCAAAGGCATAGCGGCTGCCATGGATCACACGCGAGAAGACATCCATCCCATTGCCATCACTGCCAAACAAAAAACGGCCCCCCGGGGCTTGCAAGATTTCGTAGGAAAACGATTGGGTCGGGTTGAACGGTGAGATGTAAGGGGCCCACACGGCCAAGCCCAAAAAAAACAACACGATGGCAAAGCCAACGGCAAACGTGGGGCTGCGCCGCGCCAACCCCAGCGGATAGGCCAGCCAATGGCGGGCGATGGGCGTGTCAGTCGATGGCTTCACGGCTGCGTTCAATGCCCTGGCTCCAACAGCATCACGATCAAATCAATGACCATGAAAATGAACACGGAAAACAGGGCCAAGGTCAGCACATAGCCTTGCACCACGGCAAAGTCGCCCAGCAAGATGGCATTCAAGCCCCATTGGCCCAAGCCACTCAAAGAAAAAATGTATTCAACCAAGGCCGCCGCCGCGAGCAACGAGGTCAACTCCGAGCCCAAAAAAGTCAGCAAGGGCGTGGCCGCATTGCGCAGCGCCATTTTGCGAATGCTGGCCTTGGAAAACCCATTGGCGCGGGCGTAGCGCACATAGTCGCTGTTCATGATCTCAATCAAGATCGCGCGGCTTTGCTTGATCATGGGGGCGGCCGCCAACAAGGTGAAGCAAGCCACGGGCAATGCCAAATGCGCCAGTGCCGAACCCAGCGCCCGCCAATTGCCCGCCAAGATGCAGTCGATCAAAATGCTGCCGGTCACCACGGCCGGTGCCGCCACCTCGATCGACAAACGGCCCATGGGGGCGGGTGCCCAACGCAAGATATAAAAGAACACCAGGATGGCCATCAAGCCCATCCAGTAGGTCGGCATAGAAAAGCCGGCCAGGGAACCAAAACGGGAGATCTGGTCAAACCACCCATTGGGGTGTGTGGCCGCCCGCATGCCGATCGGCACACCGATCACCACGGCCAGGCCCACCGACAAAAGGACCAACTCCAATGTGGCCGGGAACAAATGCAAGATTTCCCCCAACACGGGTATGCCGCCCTGCCAAGACACCCCCAGATCACCCTGGACCAGCCGCAGGATGTAATTGCCAAACTGCAGCAACAAGGGCTGATCGAGTTGCAATTGGGCCCGCAAAGCGATGAGCATCGCCTCATCGGCCATGGGGCCCGCCAACATGGCGACGGGGTCTTGACCACCCACGCGAATCAGCATGAAGGTCAGAAAAACAATCCCCAAGATGACGGGCACCGACACCGCCACCCGCACCAGCAGGAATTTGGCGATGCGGGTGCCGGTTGCGCCCATCAAGAACCGCAACTCAGGTCTTTCCAAACCAAACGGTTATGGGGCTTCCACACATAGCCTTTCATGCAAGCGGCGAACACCTCGTGGGTGCCTGGCAAATAGGTTTCAATGAAAGTGGCCGACTCGGCCTGCAGGTTTTGGGCTTGCTCCAACAAGGCAAGCCAGCGTTTTTGATCGCGCTCGACCACCGACGCGTCGATCAACTTGTCCATGGCCGCATCACAATTGGCATTGACGTTGGACGAACCCCGGCAGTGCGCGGTCAAGAACATGTTGTAGGAGGGATCGGGCACAAAACTCGATGTGAGGTGCGTCAAAAAAGGCACGGTCCACACGTTGATGGTGCGCCGGGCCAACATCTCTGTGGATGGGATTCTCTTGGGTGTCACGCGAATGCCCGCTTTGGCCAAAGAAGCTTGCATTTGCAACACCAAGGGCTCTTCCCACCACCAATTGGTGCTGTATTCCAAGGTCACATCAACCCCGTTGGGATAACCGGCCTCGGCCAGCAATTGCTTGGCCTTGTTGTAGTCAGTTTCGTACTTATAGGCATTGACCGCACCGGCAATCGGCGAATTGAGCATCGAGCGCGAACGCGTGCCCTGCCCCAAAAACACCGCTTCCCCAATGGCCGCATAGTCGGTCGCATAGGCCACCGCTTGGCGCACCTTGACCTTGTCAAACGGCGGGTACCTTGGATTCATCCGCACCGTGGCCCCACCAAAGCCCGGCACGCTTTCCACTTTGACGCTGTTGTCGGCCCGCAAAGCCGTCAATTGCTGAAATGGGATTTGCTCTGCGTACTGCACTTGGCCGGTGCGTATCAAAGCCACCCGTGTGGCCGGGGAAGGCACTTCGCGCCAAATCATTCTGGTGTAGTAGGGCTTTTTAAAGGCGTAATTGGGGTTCACCACAAACACCGCTTGCTGGCCGGCTTGCAGCGTTTGCAAGTGGTAAGGGCCAAACCCGGCCGTGTTCAATGCCAGCCACTTGGTCGCAAAGGGGTCATCGGGTGTGGCGTGTTTTTTGGCTTCAACCGAGTCAAAAATGGCGGGCAGGTGCAGGGTCAGTGCACCCAAGAAAATCCGGTTGGCATCGCTCAAGGTGTAGCGCACCTCGTACTTCGACACCGCCTCCACTTTGTCAATGCGTGCCGCAGTGCGCATGAACTGTCCGGTGCGCTTTTGTGAGGCAGACTTTTCATACGTCCACACAATGTCTTGCGCGCTCAACTCATTGCCAAACGGGCTGCGCACCCCTTTTTTGAGCTTGAACAAATAGGTTTTGCCGTCGGGCGACACCGTCCAGCTTTCGGCCAAGTGGGGTTCAATTT
>JACCEE010301035.1_pt1 | contig 16311 bp, 16 predicted proteins | sample 7449931 | NCBI WGS metagenome assembly JACCEE01 (sample SAMN15323457, study PRJNA562643) | freshwater metagenome | isolation source: river surface water | place: USA:Blue River Watershed | collected 2017-08-19 | reverse complement strand
CGCTCCGGGTCCTGCCTCCTATGGCAAGCAGAGGCACGAGATGGCGGCATTGACCAATTTGCTGGATTTGGAACCCGCCGCGCTCGTGCGCTGGTGCGGCGAACTGGGCGAGAAGCCGTTTCGCGCGAAGCAGTTGCAGCGCTGGATCCACCAGTTCGGCGAAAGCGACTTCGAGGCGATGACCGACCTCGCCAAGTCGCTGCGCGAAAAACTCAAGACCTACGCGACGATCGCCGCGCCGACGATCATCAGTGATCACACCTCCACCGACGGCACCCGCAAGTGGCTGCTGGATGTCGGCAACGGCAACGCCGTCGAGACCGTTTTCATTCCCGAAGAAAATCGCGGCACGCTGTGCGTGTCCACGCAGGCCGGCTGTGCGGTAAATTGCCGTTTCTGCTCGACGGGCAAGCAGGGCTTCTCCCGCAACCTGTCGGTCGGCGAAATCATCGGCCAACTGTGGATGGCGGAAAACCTGCTTCGTCGTACGAAGGGCGTGCTGCAGGGGCCGAAGGGCGAGCGCCAGATCACGAACGTCGTGATGATGGGCATGGGCGAGCCGCTGCTCAATTACGAGCCGACGGTCGCCGCGCTGAAGCTGATGCTTGACGATAATGCGTACGGCCTGTCGCGCCGCCGCGTGACGGTGTCGACCAGCGGTGTCGTGCCGATGATCGACAAGCTGTCGGGTGATTGTCCGGTGGCGCTGGCCGTATCGCTGCACGCATCGAATGACCCGCTGCGCGACGAACTGGTGCCGCTGAACCGCAAGTACCCGCTGAAGGACTTGCTGGCTGCATGCCGCCGCTATCTGGAGTTCGCGCCGCGCGACTTCATTACTTTCGAATATTGCATGCTCGACGGTGTGAACGACACCGACACGCACGCGCGCGAACTGATCGCGCTGGTCGCGGACGTGCCATGCAAGTTCAACCTGATTCCGTTCAATCCTTTCCCCGAATCCGGGCTGAAGCGGTCGAACAATGTCCGTATCAAGGCGTTTGCACAGGTCCTGATGGATGCAGGCATCGTCACCACGGTGCGCAAGACGCGCGGCGACGACATCGATGCCGCCTGCGGCCAGCTGGCCGGCGAAGTGCAGGACCGTACCCGCGTGCAGGAGCGCATGCAGAAGATGTCCACGTACCAGGAAAAATACGGCGCGGATTTCGGACGCATCGTGGAGATCCGCGAATGAGGCAGCGCCTGCTGCGTCGTTTCGCCGCTGCAGTGGTTTTGCTCGCGGGCTGTGCGACCGGTCAGGGCGATCCGTCCGCCGACGGCGCGGGCGCGCAGGCGCGGATTGACGCTCGCCTTGCGTTGGCCAATGCGTACTATGCGGATGGCAAGTATGCGATCGCCTTGCAGGAGGTCGAGCGTGCATTGCAGCTGGCGCCGCGCGATCCCGACGCGCTGGGCCTGCGCGGTCTGGCGCAATGGCAGCTCGGCGAGCAGTCGCAGGCGCAAGACAGCCTGCGTCGCGCGCTTCGCGCCGATCCCGGCAACCCTGCACTGCAAAACAACCTGGGCTGGATGATGTGCGAGGCCGGCCAGCCCGCTCGCGGGTTGGCTTATCTTGAAGATGCTCTTGCGCAGCGGCGCTACGCTTCGCCCGCGAATGCCGCGATGAATGCGGGCCGGTGCAGCCTGGCGCTGGGCGACCGCGCGCGCGCCGAAGCGTATTTCCGCCGCGCGCTGTCGCATGAGCCGGCGCTGGTGCCTGCCCATGCACAACTCGCGCGGCTGGCATTTGAGCGTGGCGACTATGCCGCCGCGCGCGTGCCGATGATCGCAGTGCTGGGCAGCGGGCAGGCGGCGGCCGAAGATTATGCAATCGCAGTCCGGATCGAGCGCAAGCTCGGCGACCGGGCTGCTGAACAAAGCCTGGTCTCGCAGTGGCAGCGGCGTTTCCCCGACTCGCCCCAACTGCAGACCTATCAACGTGGCGAAACAAATGACCAGTGACGACAAGCAGGCAGGACTGACTGAACAGGAAGCTGCTGGCGCAACGCCGGACATGCCGACGGCGGCCGAGCCAACGGATCCGGCGCCGGCAGACGCTGCGCCGACGGAGGCCGCACCGGAGGAAGCGGCGCTTTTGGCGGCTGCGCCAGAGGTTGCGGCACCGACAGAGGCTGAGCCGGCGCCCTTGCCCGGCGAACTGCTGGCAAATCGCCGCCGGCAGCTGACTTTCTCGATCGACGAGGTCGCGACGCGCGTGCGCCTGGCGCCGCGCCAGATTGAGGCGCTGGAGGCCAATGATTTCGGCGCGCTGCCGGGCATGGCCATCGTGCGCGGCTTCATCCGTTCGTATGCGAAGCTGCTCGGGATGGATCCCGCGCCGCTGGTCGCGATGCTGGCGAACGAACCGAATCCGGCGTTCGAGCCGATGGTGGTGCGGCGTCCGCTGCCCGCGGCCGGCTTCCGCAGCCGTCGTTATGCGCCGCCGGTCCTGCACCGGCGCGGCGCACGGCGGCTGGCCGGCCTGGCGGCTGTCGTGCTGGTGTTCGTCGGCACGCTGGCCTTCATCGCCTATCGCAATGACTGGCTGCAGTTGCCGTCGCTGCCGTCGGCCAGCGACAAGCCGGCCGCTGCTGCGCCGGCGTCACCGCCGGCCCAGCCTGCGGCAAGCGAACAGCCGCCTGCCGGCGCGCCGCAGGCCGCAGGCGCGCTTGAACTGAAGGCACGCGAAGATTCGTGGGTCGAGGTGGTCGCCGTCAGCGGCGAGCGCAAGCTGCTGTCGAAGCTGATGAAAGCAGGCTCCACCGAACTCGTCGAGATTTCCGAGCCTGTGATGCTCCTCATCGGCAATGCCGTCGGTGTCGATGCGATCCTGCGCGGCGAACCGCTGAACCTGAAAGCGGCGGCGCGCGACAACGTCGTCAAGCTGAGCCTGAATTAAGGAGCGCGGATGAACGATACCGGATCGCCGATTCCCTCCGGCCCGCTGGCGCGCCGCCTGACCCGCCAGGTCAGCGTAAAGAACGGCGCGCGCACGGTGCTGGTCGGCGGTGGCGCGCCCGTGCTGGTGCAGTCGATGACGAACACCGACACGGCCGATGCGATCGGCACCGCAATCCAGGTCAAGGATCTTGCGCGAGCGGGCTCCGAGGTGGTGCGCATCACCGTCAACACGCCGGAAGCCGCGGCCGCGGTGCCGGCCATTCGCGAGCAGCTGGACAAGATGGGTATCGACGTCCCGCTGGTCGGCGATTTCCATTACAACGGCCACCAGCTGCTGACCGATTATCCGGCCTGCGCCGAGGCCTTGTCGAAGTACCGTATCAATCCCGGCAACGTGGGACAGGGCGCGAAGCGCGACACGCAGTTTGCGCAGATGATCGAAGTCGCCTGCAAATACGACAAGCCGGTACGCATCGGCGTTAACTGGGGCAGCCTGGACCAGTCGCTGCTGGCACGCATCATGGATGAAAATGCCGGGCGCGCCGAACCCTGGAGCGCACAGGCGGTCATGTACGAAGCGCTGGTCACGTCCGCGCTGGAAAGTGCGCAGCGGGCCGAGGAGCTCGGCATGCGGGGCGACCGCATCATCCTGTCATGCAAGGTGTCCGGTGTGCAGGACCTGATCGCGGTGTACCGCGAACTGGCCCGCCGCTGCGACTACCCGCTGCACCTTGGGCTGACCGAGGCCGGCATGGGCAGCCAGGGTATCGTTGCATCGACTGCGGCGATCGGCGTGCTGCTGCAGGAAGGCATTGGCGACACCATACGCGTGTCGCTGACCCCGGAACCCGGCGGCGACCGCACGCGCGAAGTGATCGTCGCGCAGGAGATCCTGCAGACGATGGGTCTGCGCAAATTCACGCCGATGGTGATCGCCTGCCCCGGCTGCGGCCGCACGACCTCGACCGTGTTCCAGGAACTGGCGGACCGCATCCAGACTTTCCTGCGCGAGCAGATGCCAGCGTGGAAGAGCGCTTATCCGGGCGTTGAGGAAATGAACGTCGCGGTAATGGGCTGCATCGTCAACGGCCCCGGCGAATCGAAGCACGCGAACATTGGCATCAGCCTGCCGGGCACCGGTGAGTCGCCGGCGGCGCCGGTATTTGTTGACGGCCAGAAGACCGTCACGCTGCGCGGCGAGCGTATCGCCGAAGAATTCCAGGCCATCGTGCTGGACTATGTAAAGACCCGATATGGCAGACACTAAAAAAGAGAAGATCCTTGGCGTCAAGGGCATGAACGACATCCTGCCCGACGATGCGCCTTTGTGGGAGCTGTTCGAAAACACCGTGCAATCGGTGCTGCGCAGCTATGGCTACCAGCAGATCCGCACGCCGATCGTTGAGCCGACCGCGCTGTTTGCGCGCGGCCTTGGCGAGGTGACCGACATCGTCGAGAAAGAGATGTATTCGTTCACCGACAGCATGAACGGCGACCTGCTGACGCTGCGTCCGGAATGCACGGCCGGCGTCGTGCGTGCCGCGCTGGAGCACAACCTGACTTACGACGGCCCGAAGCGCCTCTGGTACACCGGCCCGATGTTCCGGCATGAGCGCCCGCAGCGTGGCCGCTACCGGCAGTTCCACCAGGTGGGCGCCGAGGCGATCGGTTTTTCCGGCCCGGACATCGACGCTGAGCTGATCATGATGTGCCAGCGGCTGTGGGACGACCTCGGCCTGTCCGACATCCGCCTCGAGATCAACTCGATCGGCGACGCGGCCGAACGCAATCATCACCGCGCCGACCTGATCGCCTATTTCGAGCAGCATGCCGACCTGCTGGACGCCGAGGCGAAGCGCCGGCTGCACAGCAATCCGCTGCGCATCCTCGATACCAAGAATCCGGCCATGCAGGAGCTGGTGAACAACGCGCCGAAGCTGCTCGACTACCTCGGCGAGGAGTCGCGCGCGCACTTTGAAGGCGTGCAGCGCTTCCTGCGCCACAACAACGTGCCGTTTACGGTCAACCCGCGGCTGGTGCGCGGGATGGATTACTACAACCGCACGGTGTTCGAATGGGTCACCGACCAGCTCGGCTCACAGGGCACGGTTTGCGGCGGTGGACGCTACGATCCGCTGGTCGAGATCTTCGGCGGCAAGCCGACCCCGGCGGTTGGCTTCGCGATGGGCGTCGAGCGACTGCTGGAGCTGATGAAGGCGTCGAGCGATACTTTCACGCGCAGCCAGTGCGACGTCTACCTGGTACACCAGGGCGAGGCCGGCCAGATGCAGGCGTTCGTGCTGTCGGAAAGGATTCGTGATGCCGGCCTGGATGTTGTGCTACATTGCGCAGCGGCCGGCGGGGCCGGCAGCTTCAAGTCGCAGATGAAGCGCGCCGACGCGAGCGGCGCGGCGTTCGCGGTGATCCTCGGCGATGACGAGATCGCCAACGGGGCAGCGACCGTCAAGCACCTGCGCGATGCCGACATGGCGAACAACCAGAATGCGGTTGCGCTAGACGCGGTCGTCGACTATCTGATCGACCAGGTCGCCGGCGGCGACGAGCACGACCACGGCCACCTGCACGCAGGACAAATCCATACCCATCACTGACACGACAAGACCATGGCATACGATCTCGAAGAACAAGAACAGTTGGCGACGCTGAAGGCCTGGTGGGGCAAGTACGGCAACCTCGTGAGCTGGCTGGCGGCTGCGGTGCTGGCCGCCTATGCGGCCTGGAGCGGCTGGAACTATTACCAGCGCAGCCAGTCGACCAAGGCGGCTGTGCTGTATGAGGAAATCGTCAAGGCCGCTGAACAGAAGGACCTGGCCAAGATCACCCGGGCTTCGGCCGACATGAAGGATCGCTTCGGCGGCACCGCGTATGCGCAGATGGCGACGCTGGTGGCAGCCAAGGCCGCGTTCGACGCGAATGACATGAAGGCGGCCAAGGCCGAGCTGCAATGGACTGCAGAGCATGGCAAAGGCGAGGACTTCCGTGCGATTGCCCGCCTGCGGCTGGCCGGCATCCTGCTCGACGAGAAGGCAAACGACGAAGGCCTGAAGGTACTGTCCGCAGACTTCCCCGAGGCGTTCGGTGCGCTGGTGGCGGATCGCCGCGGTGACCTGCTGTTCGCCCTCGGCAAGATCGACGAGGCGCGCGCTGCCTATCAGGCCGCGCTCGACAAGACCGAAGTGAAAAACCCCGCCCGCCAGCTGATCCAGCTGAAGCTCGACGCACTGGGCGGCGCGCCGGTCAAGGCCGGCTGAGCGGGGGCGTCTGATGCAAGCTTCCGTCAAGTCGCTGCGCGTCGGCGCGGTGTTGCTGCTGGCGCTGCTGGCCGGCTGTTCGTCGCTGAACCCGTTCTCTGGCAAGAAGGCGCGCAACCAGCCCGCGCCGCTGGCCACCTTCACGCCGACCATGAAGGCGCGCACGCTGTGGACCGCGAGCGTCGGCAAGTCGGATGACTATTTCCTGATGCCTGCGGTCACGCAGGAGCGGGTGTACGCAGCCGGCGCCGATGGTGAACTCGCCGGCTTCGACGCCGGCAGCGGCAAGTCGCTGTGGCGCGCCAAGGTTGCCGGCGGCATCACCGCCGGCGTGGCGACGGACGGCAATACGGTCGTGGTGGCAGGCAAGGCCGGGTCCGTCATCGCCTTTGATGCCAGCAGCGGCAAGCAGCGCTGGACCGCGCAGGCGCCGACCGAAATCCTGTCAGCCCCCGCGATTGGTGCCGGCATGGTGGTCGTGCGCAGCATCGACAACAAGATCACCGCGTACGATGCCGAGAACGGCTCGCGCCGCTGGTTTGTCCAGCGGACTGCACCCCCGCTGGTGCTGCGCGCTGCACCCGGCATCGTGATCAGCGACGGCGTCGCCTATGTCGCGCTGCCGGCCGGCCGCCTGCTCGCGCTGTCGGCTACCACCGGTGTGGCGCGCTGGGAGGCTTCCGTCTCCGAGCCGCGCGGCGCCACCGAGCTTGAGCGCGTCGCCGACGTGTCCGGCATGCCGGTAATTCAGGGTCGCGACATCTGCGCGGCGTCCTACCAGGGCCGCATTGCCTGCCTCGATGCGGTCAATGGCGGTGTGCGCTGGGCGCGCGAATTTTCTGCCGAAGTCGGCCCGGGAATCGACCCGCGTTATGTATTCGGCGCCGACGAGCGCGGCAACGTGCTGGCGCTGTCGCGTGAGTCCGGCGGCAGTCTGTGGCGCAACACCAGCCTTGCATGGCGCGGGCTGTCGTCGCCGGTGTCGTTCGGCCGCGCAGTCGTGGTCGGCGACCGTGAAGGCTACCTGCATTTCCTGTCGCGCGAAGAAGGGGCGCTGCTGGCCCGCGTCGAAGTCGGCGCGGCGGTTCGCTCCGCACCGGTGGCGACGGGCGAGAGCCTGCTGGTGCAGACTGTCGATGGCAAGCTGCTGGCGCTTTCGCCGAACTGATCCAACTGAACAAACCGAACGATCGCCAAGGTCCGAAGATCTGAAAAATCTGGAAGATCGAACGATCTGAAGTACATCATCCACGCCAGAAGCCTTGGCATTGCGAGGCGGCTTTGACGCCGCCCGCCCTGAAGAGTTTTGAATGAAGCCGGTCATTGCACTTGTCGGTCGACCTAACGTCGGCAAATCCACGCTGTTCAACCGTCTCACACGCTCGCGAGACGCGCTGGTGGCCGACCTGCCGGGCCTGACCCGCGATCGCCATTACGGCGAGGGCCGGGTCGGCAAGCGTCCTTTCCTCGTGATCGATACCGGCGGCTTCGAGCCGGTGGCCAAAGAGGGCATCATGCACGAGATGGCCAAGCAGACCAAGCAGGCGGTCGCGGAAGCCGACGTGGTGATCTTCATCGTCGACGGCCGCCAGGGACTGACCCCGCACGACAAGACCATCACTGACTTCCTGCGCAAGTCCGGCCGCAAGGTCATGCTGGTCGTGAACAAGTCCGAAGGAATGAAGTACACGACGGTGGCCGCCGATTTTTATGAACTCGGTCTGGGCGATCCGTATGTGATCTCGGCAGCGCACGGCGACGGCGTGCCCGACCTCGTCGAGGAGGCGCTTGACGAGGCGCTGGCCGGCAAGCAGGAGGACGAAGAGGACGAGGCCAAGGTGCGCGGCATCCGCATCGCCATTGTTGGGCGCCCGAACGTCGGCAAATCGACCATGGTGAATACGCTGCTTGGCGAAGAGCGCGTGATTGCGTTCGACATGCCGGGCACCACGCGCGACTCGATTGAAATTCCTTTCGAGCGCAACGGTCGCCATTATTCGCTGATCGATACTGCCGGCATCAGGCGCAAGGGCAAGGTCTTCGAGGCCATCGAGAAATTCTCGGTGGTGAAGACTTTGCAGTCGATTTCAGAGGCCAACGTCGTGCTGCTGCTGCTCGATGCGCAGCAGGATATTTCGGAGCAGGATGCGCACATCGCCGGATTCGTGCTCGAAGCGGGCAGGGCGCTGGTCATTGGCGTGAACAAGTGGGATGGCCTCGATCATGACAAGCGCGAGCACATCAAGCGCGAGATCGAGCGCAAGCTGTCCTTCCTGTCGTTCGCGAACATGCATTTCATCTCGGCGCTGAATGGCACCGGGATTGTGCCGATGATGAAATCCGTCGATTCCGCTTATGCAGCGGCGATGGCCAAGCTGCCGACGCCGCAGCTGACGCGCGCGCTGCAGGAAGCCGTCGACCACCAGCAGCCACGTCGCAAGGGCGCGGTGCGGCCGAAGCTGCGCTACGCGCACCAGGGTGGTCAGAATCCGCCGGTGATCGTTGTGCATGGCAATTCGCTTGATGCGATCGATGCCAACTACCGGCGCTATCTCGAAAAGCATTTCCGCGACTGCTTCAAGCTGACGGGCACACCCTTGCGCATCGAGTTCCGCTCGGGAAAAAACCCCTTCACAAAGGCGGAATAGTCCACACTTTGTGCAATGCGGTTTGCCAGCGCTAGGCAAAATCGATTACATTCGCTGCAGGCCGTGATTTGGGCGCTCGTCTTTTTCGGCGCCAACACAATCTCCTGAACCTTAGAAAAACACGGAGCTTCCATGAGCAATAAAGGGCAACTCCTACAAGACCCCTTCCTGAACGCACTGCGCAAAGAGCACGTTCCCGTTTCGATTTACCTGGTCAACGGCATCAAGCTGCAGGGCCATGTCGAATCGTTCGACCAATACGTCGTGCTGCTTCGCAATACCGTCACGCAGATGGTCTACAAGCACGCCATCTCCACCGTGGTGCCCGCACGCGCGGTCAACCTCAACCAATCCGAGTCCGAGTCTGAGTAATCTCCTGCCTCGGGCCATCCCCGGGGCCTCTTCATGCGTGCAGTCCTGGTAGGCGTTGATTTCGGTCGCGGGGATTTCCTCGCGAGCCTCGAAGAACTTGCGCTGTTGTCCAAATCCGCCGGCGCCGAGCCGGTCGCGTCCGTCACGGGCCGGCGTTCCAGCCCGGATCCCGCGTTGTACGTCGGATCGGGCAAGGCCGAAGAGGTTCGTGAGGTCGTAGCCGATCTCAGTGCGGAAATCGTCATCTTCAACCACGCGCTGTCGCCGGCCCAGCAGCGCAACCTCGAACGCCACCTGAAGGTGCGCGTGGTCGACCGTACCAGCCTGATCCTCGACATCTTTGCGCAGCGCGCGCAGAGCCACGAGGGCAAGGTGCAGGTTGAGCTCGCGCAGCTGCAGCACCTCGCCACGCGGCTGGTGCGCGGCTGGACCCACCTTGAGCGGCAGAAGGGCGGCATTGGCCTGCGCGGGCCCGGCGAGACCCAGCTTGAGACCGATCGCCGCCTGATCGGCGAGCGCGTCAAGATGCTGCGCGCGAAGCTCGACAAGCTGCAGAAGCAGCGCATGACGCAGCGCCGCGCGCGGGAGCGCAGCCACACGTTCTCTGTGTCGCTGGTCGGCTACACCAACGCCGGTAAATCGACGCTGTTCAACAACATGACCAAGGCCGGCGTGTATGCCGCCAACCAGCTGTTTGCGACGCTCGACACGACGTCGCGCCGCGTCCACCTGGGCGAGGTTGGCAACGTGGTGGTGTCCGACACAGTGGGTTTCATCCGCGAGCTGCCGACCCAGCTGGTGGCCGCATTCCGCGCGACGCTGGAAGAGACCGTGCATGCGGACCTGCTGCTGCATGTCGTCGATGCGGCCAGTCCGGTGCGCGACGAGCAGATCGAGCAGGTCAATGCCGTGTTGCAGGAGATTGGCGCCGATCACATTCCACAGGTCCTCGTCTGGAACAAGATCGACCTGGCGGGGCTGGAGCCGGCGGTCGAGCGTGATGAATATGATAAAATCCGTCGGGTTTTTGTCAGTGCCCAAACTGGTGCCGGCATCGATCTGCTGCGCAGCGCGATTGCTGAATTTGCGTACAAAAAGACCTGACCGCGGAACGCGACGGCATGCTCGAATCGATTGGTAAAAAACTCGGCCTGAAGTTTTCCCTGAACGACCCCCGCTGGGGGCGTGGTTCGCAGGAGAACGAGGGAGAGGGCAACCGCCAGAATGGCGGTCGCCCGAATGACGGTCCGCCTGACCTCGACCAGCTCTGGCGCGATTTCAACCAGCGCCTGAACCGGATGCTCGGCGGCCGCGGTGGTCGTGGCGACGGTGGCTCCGGCGGCCCGGGCGATGCGCGCGGTGCGGGTATCGGCATGGGCGTCATCGGTGCAGTCATCATTTTCCTCTGGCTGGTCAGCGGTTTCTTCATCGTGCAGGAAGGCCAGACCGGCATCGTCCTTACGTTCGGCAAGTACAGCCACTCGGCGCAGCCTGGCTTCAACTGGCGCTGGCCGTACCCGATCCAGTCGCATGAGGTGGTTAACCTGTCGCAGGTGCGCACCGTCGAGGTGGGCTACCGCAGCAACGTGCGCAATAAGCTTGCGCGCGAATCGCTGATGCTGACCGACGACGAGAACATCATCGACATCCAGTTCGCCGTGCAGTACCGGCTGAAGGATGCGTCTGACTGGGTGTTCAACAACCGCGACCAGGAAGAGACCGTCAAGCAGGTCGCCGAGACGGCGATCCGCGAGATCGTCGGCAAGGCCAAGATGGATTTCGTGCTGTATGAAGGGCGCGAGAAGGTCGCGTTCGACACCAGCGCGCTGATGCAGCAGATCCTCGACCGTTACAAGACCGGCGTGCTGGTCACCAACGTCACCATGCAGGCGGTGCAGCCGCCGGAGCAGGTGCAGGCGGCGTTCGACGATGCGGTGAAGGCCGGCCAGGACCGGGAACGGCAGAAGAACGAAGGCCAGGCCTATGCGAACGACGTCGTGCCGAAGGCGCGCGGCGCGGCGTCGCGATTGCTGCAGGAGTCCGAGGGCTATCGTGCGCGCGTGATCGCCAACGCGGAAGGCGAGGCGGCACGTTTCAGCAAGGTTCTCGTGGAATACCAGAAGGCGCCGGGCGTGATGCGCGACCGCATGTACATCGATGCGATGCAGCAGATCTTCGCCAGCACGACCAAGGTGATGGTCGATACCAAGTCCAACAACAGCATGATCTATCTGCCGCTCGACAAGCTGATCGCACAAACCGCAGCAGAATCCGCGGCCGCTGCCCCGGTGCAGCCGGCGCCGCCGGCGCTCGGCGACGTGCCGCCGCCGGCCGAGAATCGCGCCGCACCGCGCGACCGGGATCGTTCGCGTGAAAGGGAGACCCGCTGATGAGCCGCCTGTTCTCCTATGCCATTGCCGGATTGATTGCGCTGGCGATTCTGATGTCGACGCTGTTCGTGGTGGACCAGCGCCAGTATGCGATCGTGTTCGCACTCGGCGAAGTCAAACAGGTAATCAAGGAGCCGGGGCTGCACTTCAAGCTGCCGCCGCCTTTCCAGAACGTGATGTTCCTTGACAAGCGCATCCTGACGCTTGATACGCCGGAGCCCGACCGTTTCATCACGGCCGAAAAGAAGAACATCCTCGTCGATGCGTTCGTGAAGTGGCAGATCATGGATCCGCGACTGTACTTCGTGTCCTTCAGCGGCGACGAGCGTCGCGCGCAGGACCGGATGGCGCAGATCGTGAAGGCTGCGCTGAACGAGGAAATCACCAAGCGAACCGTGCGCGAAGTGATTTCCGGCGAGCGCGGCAAGGTGATGGATGCAATCCGCACCAAGGTAGCGAACGAAGCCAAACAGATCGGCGCCCAGATTGTCGACGTGCGCCTGAAGCGCGTCGACTATGTCGAGCAGATCAACAATTCCGTCTATGAGCGGATGAAGTCCGAGCGCGCGCGAGTCGCGAACGAACTGCGCTCGACCGGCGCTGCTGAGTCCGAAAAAATTCGTGCCGATGCAGACCGCCAGCGTACCGTGATCCTGGCCGAAGCCTACCGGCAGGCCGAATCCGTCCGCGGCGAAGGTGATGCGAAGGCTGCGCGCATTTATGCGGAAGCCTTTGGCAAGAATCCGGAGTTCTACAAGTTCATGCGCAGCCTTGAGGCCTACAAGGAAAGCTTCAAGACGCGCAGCGACGTGCTTTTGATTGACCCGAATTCCGAGTTCCTGAAGTACTTCAAGGCTCCGGGCGGCGCGAAGAAGTAAGGCGCCCGGTGGCCTGTTCCTTGCTGGCCGCGCTCGGCCTGTTTTTTGTGCTGGAAGGGCTGATGCCCTTCCTGGATCCCCGCAGGTGGCGCAGCACTTTCCTGCAAATTGCGCAATTTTCGGACGGCCAGATCCGTTTTTTCGGGCTGGTCGCCATCCTGTTTGGTATCCTCCTGCTCGCATTCAACCTTTTGACCGCTTAACAACCGATTTCCATGCCCAACTGGCTGCTTCCCGAGAACGTTGCCGATGTCTTGCCGTCCGAAGCGCGCAAGACCGAGGAACTGCGCCGCGCGCTGCTCGACAACTTCCGGCGCTATGGCTACGAGCTGGTCGCGCCGCCCATGCTCGAATACCTCGAGTCGCTGATGCCGGTGGCCGACGAAGACCTCGACCTGCGCATGTTCAAGCTGGTCGACCAGCTGTCCGGCCGCACGATGGGTGTGCGCGCCGACATGACGACCCAGGTGGCGCGCATTGACGCGCATCTGCTGAACCGGCCGTCCGTCACCCGCTTGTGCTATGCCGGCACGGTGCTGCATACGCGTCCGTCCGGTTTCCACACCACGCGCGAACCGCTGCAGATCGGCGCCGAGCTCTACGGCCATGCCGGGCTGGAGGCGGATATCGAGATCCAGGCGCTGGCGCTGGCGTCGCTGAAGCTGGCCGGCCTGACCGATGTCACGCTCGACCTGTCGCATGCAGGCATCCTGCGCGCCCTGATTGAGGGTGATGCTGTCGCGACGCGCCAGTCCGCCGAGCTGATCGCGCTGTTGCGCGCCAAGGACTTGCCGGGCCTGCAGGCGCTGGTCGCGGGATTTTCCGCGCCGGTGCGGGATGCGGTGCTCGCGCTGGCATCGCTGCATGGCGGCGTCGACGTGCTGGCGCGCGCGAAAGCACTGTTGCCGGCGGAGCCGGCCGTGGTGGCGGCGCTTGACGCGCTGGACCTGCTGGCGCGTTCCGCCGGCGCGGTGCGCGTCAACATCGATCTGGCCGACCTGTCGGGCTACCAGTATGAGAGTGGCGTGATCTTTGCGCTGTACGTGCCCGGCCTGCCGAACGCGGTAGCGCGCGGCGGACGCTATGACCAGGTTGGCGAGGCATTCGGCCGTGCGCGGCCGGCGACCGGTTTCTCGATGGACCTGCGCGAGATCGCGCGCCTGTTGCCGGCGGCGGAGCCCGCATCGGCGATCCGCGCGCCGTGGGGGCTGGAGCCGGCGCTGCAGTCGCTGATCGCGTCGCTGCGCGCCGAAGGGGAGATCGTGATCCAGAACCTGCCGGGACACGAGCGCGACCATCAGGAATTCGACTGCGATCGCGAGATCGTCGCCGACCAGGGACAATTCATCATCAAGCCGCTGCGGTAAGAGCGGACAACATTCGAGATTCAAACATCATGGCTAGAAACGTTGTTGTCATCGGCACCCAGTGGGGCGACGAGGGTAAAGGGAAAGTGGTCGACTGGCTGACCGACCATTCGCAGGGCGTGGTGCGCTTCCAGGGCGGCCATAATGCCGGCCACACGCTGGTGATCGGCGGCCAGAAGACCGCGCTGCAGCTGATCCCGTCGGGCATCATGCGCGCCGGTGTCGCCTGCTACATCGGCAACGGTGTCGTGCTGTCCGTGCCCGACCTGCTGCGCGAGATTGACAAGCTTGAAACTTCCGGCGTTGAAGTCGCGTCGCGCCTGAAGGTGTCCGAGGCCTGCCCGGTGATCCTGCCTTACCACACGGCGCTGGATGCGGCGCGCGAGGCAGCGCGCGGCGCCGCCAAGATCGGCACCACCGGCAAGGGCATCGGCCCGGCCTACGAAGACAAGGTCGCGCGCCGCGCGATCCGCGTCGCCGACCTGCTGAACGAGAAGCGCTTCGAGGAAAAGCTGCGCGAGAACCTCGACTACCACAACTACGTGCTCGTCAATTACCTGAAGGCTGACGCGGTCGACTTCCAGAAGACCTTCGACGACGCGATGGCCATCGTGCCGCGCCTGCGTCCGATGGTTACCGACGTGTCGAGCGCACTGTACGCCGCGCACAAGGCCGGCGCGAACCTGCTGTTCGAGGGCGCACAGGGCAGCCTGCTGGATGTCGACCACGGCACCTATCCGTTCGTCACCTCGAGCAACTGCGTGGCCGGCAATGCGGCCGCCGGTTCGGGCGTGGGCCCGAACATGCTGCATTACGTCCTCGGCATCACGAAGGCCTACACCACGCGCGTCGGCTCCGGCCCGTTCCCGTCGGAGCTGCCGACTGATGCCGGCATCGGCAAGCATCTCGCGTCGGTCGGTCACGAGTTCGGCACCGTCACCGGTCGCGCTCGCCGCTGCGGCTGGTTTGATGCCGCGCTGCTGCGCCGTTCGGTGCAGATCAACGGCGTGTCCGGCATGTGCCTGACCAAGCTCGACGTGCTCGACGGCCTCGAAACGCTGAAGCTGTGCACCGGCTACAAGCTCAACGGCAAGGTGGTCGATATCTTCCCGGTGGGCGCGGAAGAAGCGGCCGCCTGCGAGCCGATCTACGAAGAAATGCCGGGCTGGAAAGAGCCGACCGTCGGAGCGAAGAGCATGGATGCGCTGCCGGCCGAGGCGCGTGCCTACATCAAGCGCATTGAGGAACTGGTGGGCGTTCCGGTCGACATGGTCTCGACCGGTCCGGACCGTGAAGAAACCATCGTCCTGCGCCATCCGTTCAACTGATGGCGTAGGGGCTGGCGGGGCGATGTCGGCGCATTTGTGGGTCAGCTGGGACAATTATCATCGTCATATCGAACAGCTGGCGCGCATCGTCCATGAATCAGGTTACCCGTTTGACCGCGTGCTTTGCCTGGCACGCGGAGGCCTGCGCATCGGTGACGTGTTTTCACGCGTTTTCAAGACGCCGCTGCATATCCTGTCGACCAGTTCCTACCGCGAGGCGGCGGGAACCTTGCAGGGCGAACTCAGCATCGCCGAGCACATCACTTCCACCGACGGCCCGCTGGCCGGTCGCGTCCTGCTGATCGACGATCTGGTCGATTCCGGCGTCACGCTGGAGCGGGTGAGGGCGCATCTGGGCGAGCGCTTCCCGTCAGTTACTGAAGTACGCTCAGCAGTCATCTGGTGCAAGGGCTGCTCCCTCATGCGGCCGGATTATTACGTCGAATACCTGCCGGACAATCCGTGGATACACCAGCCGTTCGAGGTGTATGACGAGATGACGGTGGATCGCCTTGCGGGCTGAAGCTCCGCATATTTCTTTTGCCTGTAACAGTCGGAAGTGAACAGGGGGCATGCGCCCCTTGCTTTATTTTCCGACTCGCATGCGACGATCGCTTGTTTGCAAGGCTTCTTGAATTCGCCTTTCACGCAGAGCTATGTCAGCCCGTTTTCGAACCTCGGGCGACTCGACGCTTCCTTCTCAGCAAATTTCAAAATTTCGGTTAGCAGGCTCGGTTTCTGAGCCATCACATCGCCAGAATCTCATCATGGCAAGTGATGTAGAGATAAGTCACTAACCGACGCCTCGGATCTTTTGGGTAATTGCTGCCGAAAGACTAATCCTCCAAACGAGATAGGGTGATCCGAGTGGTGCAGTGATTTCTATCTTTCCCAGCAAGATTCGGTTGAGGCAAAGCGTGAAATTGCTGAGCTCGTCGAATTTTCAATGATGAAATTAGTTGTTTCATTGGAATTTCATAATTTGAACCGGAATATTTTTTCTTACAAATTATTTGTGCTAAAAAATATCTTTTGTTGATTCGCATTTATGTGATCTGGGGCAAGTTCAAAAAATGAAATTCATTTTGAATCCAGAGTAAACGTAATCACAAGGGTGTCTCTATTCAATGCCTAATGCCGGCGATTGAAGGT
>JACCEE011743006.1_pt1 | contig 16312 bp, 17 predicted proteins | sample 7449931 | NCBI WGS metagenome assembly JACCEE01 (sample SAMN15323457, study PRJNA562643) | freshwater metagenome | isolation source: river surface water | place: USA:Blue River Watershed | collected 2017-08-19 | reverse complement strand
GCACCTTGCGCAACCCATCGACGCCAGGGATCACGTCACCTGCCAGCGGGTTGCCGGCGATCCAGTTTATGAGCAACTGGCGCTCGGCATCGTTGAGCACATCAACGACCATGCGCTGAAAGATGGGGGTTTCGATCACGGTCAGCATGGTCAAATTATACGGCAAAGCCGTATTACTGACTACGGTTCAAGGCCCCAACTTCCGTTAAGGTGACTTATCGGCTGTGCAAAATGACGATCGAAAGTGGAGAAATAATTTCTCTATAATGAGTCGATGGGCAAGGTTCACACAGGCAACGGATGGCTGATCCGCGTACAAGGCAACGAACATCCACCCGTGCATGTACATGTGCTGCACCCGGACGGAAAGGCCGTGATCGACATCGAGGGCAAGGTAACCAACGATGGGGTTCCGGCTAAAGTCATCAAGCTGGCCGTAGCTTGGGTGCTGGCCCACGGCGATGTCATTGCCGCCGAGTGGAAGTCAATGAACAACCCGACCAAGAGGTAAGCCATGAGCAAATCTAAAGCCCCGCGCCTTGACTCGGTGCACACGCTGTCTGGCACCCGGCTGGAGGTCGTCTACACCCATGGCCGGCAGTTCGTCCTTGATCTTTCGGCGCTGGTCAACGAGCTGGCGGCCTTCGCCCCCCTCAAGGACCCGGACCAGTTCGCAACCGCGCAGGTGACGGACTGGGGCTGGACGCTGGAATGGGAGTGCGGCGCCTCGCTCGACAGCGACCGCGTGCTGGAAATGGCGATGGAGCAGGCAGGCTTGCGGGCCAACATCGAGTTTCGACACTGGCAAGATCGCCACCACTTCACGCTGTCTACTGCCGCTGACGTGCTGGGTCTGACCCGCCGCACCGTCAGCCAGTACCGGACCGGCAGCAGGCCCATACCCAAGGTGGTCGGTCTGGCCTGCCGCGCCATCGACATGGGTGCTCGCGCCTGAGAGTTTTGTCGGAACAGTCGAAGACAGCTTAAACTGTGAGGCAGAAATGCAAAACGCCCCAGATCTTTGCGGAGCTGAGGCGGCTTGCAGCCAGCGCCGATCCTGGCTGCTTTCTGTGGGTGTGGCGTGCTTGCTGCATGGCGCCGCACCTGACGGTCAGTCCATGGCATCGCTTCTCGGAACTCGTCGTTCGACCTCGGTCGAGGTGAGAACGGATTTCGAGAACCTTTTTGCACCGTCTCCGGGCTGGGCGAGCGTTCTCACACAGCCTTCTCCTAAACCTTCGTTTGCGAGAAGCCGAGGCAGGTGTCGTTTTCAGAAGACGACTGCACGGAATGTCAGGAGTCGTTTGCACTGTCTAGATCACCCGAGGTGGGTATGTCGTTCATGCCTTGGCTCTGCTTCCATCGCCGCCAGTCCATGCAAAATGCCGCAGGCGTCCATGGCCTGCTCGCTTTGACAACGCTGACGTAGCTCGCTGAGTTGCTGCTTGAGCTGGGACAGCTCATCTATACGCACATCGACGTGAGCGATGTGCTCGTCGAGTAGCTGGTTGACGACACCACAATCGCCTGTTGACTGGTCGATAAAGCCCAGCAGCGTGCGGATTTCCTCGTGCGTCATGTCCAGCGCGCGGCAGTTGCGGATGAAGCGCAGCCGGTCAACCTGAGCATTGCTGTAGCTGCGGTAGTTGGCGACCGTGCGCGCCGGGGCGGGCAACAGTCCTTCCTTTTCGTAGTAGCGCACGGTCTCCACCGTGCACTGTGCGATCTGCGCAAGTTCACCGATTTTCATGGGCCTACTTTAAGTCACTTGACCCTGTAGTCACTTCAGGGTGTGAAATACGCCATGTTCCGACAATGGTTTCGCACTATGACCGACCGCCCCGCCAAGACGACGCCTACTCATCCCGCTTGCAGCCACGATCACTCGCATGATCAGCATGACCATGCACAAGATCATCACCACGACCCGCATGGCCAGGAATGCTGCTCAGGCAGACCGCCGCAAATGCCGACCTCGGATGCCGACAGCCAGGTCATGACCCATATTCCAGCCGGCTACACGCTTACCCGTCTGCGCATTGCCCAGATGGATTGCCCGACCGAAGAAGCCCTGATCCGCAAGAAGCTTGGCGGCATGGCCGCTGTGCACGGTCTGGAATTCAATCTGATGCAGCGCGTGCTGACCGTGGTCCATCGGCACGATGCCTTGTTCGCCATAGAGGATGCCATCCGCGACCTCGGCATGACGATTGAAACGATGGAGGGTGCTGCCGTAGCCAGCGCACCGGTCAGCAAACCCTGGTGGCCGATGGCCCTGGCCGGCATGGCCGCCGTGGGAGCGGAAATCGCGCACTGGCTCGCCGGGCCGGAATGGCTGGTCGCGCTGCTGGCACTCATCGCGATCACTCTCAGCGGTATGGGCACCTATCAAAAGGGCTGGATCGCCTTGCGTCACGGAAATCTCAATATCAACGCCCTGATGAGCATTGCCGTCACCGGCGCGGTACTGCTGAGACAATGGCCGGAAGCGGCCATGGTGATGGTGTTGTTCACCATCGCCGAGTGGATCGAAGCGAAGTCGCTGGATAGGGCACGAAATGCCATCCGCAACCTGGTGCAGCTCACGCCGGAACGGGCGACGGTGCAACAGGCGGACGGCAGCTGGGCCGATGTGTCGGTCAAGACCGTGGCCATCGGCCAGACCGTGCGCGTCAAGCCGGGAGAACGCATCGCCCTCGATGGCGTGCTCACAATCGGCCGCTCGAGTGTCAACCAGGCACCCATCACTGGAGAGAGCCTGCCGGTCGAGAAGTCGGTCGGCGACAGCGTCTTCGCCGGAACTATTAACCAGTCCGGCTCCTTCGAATACCAGGTCACGACTGAATCCACGCATTCGACGCTGGCGCGCATCATTCACGCGGTCGAGGAAGCGCAAGGCGCACGCGCCCCCACTCAGCGCTTTGTTGATCAATTTGCCAGGTGGTACACGCCGGCGGTGTTTGCCTTCGCCCTAGCGGTGGCGCTGGTGCCCCCGTTGCTGCTTGACGGTGTCTGGTACGACTGGATCTACCGGGCGCTGGTGCTGCTGGTCATTGCCTGCCCGTGCGCCCTGGTCATTTCGACGCCCGTGACCATCGTCAGCGGCCTGGCGGCAGCCGCCCGTCATGGCATCTTGATCAAGGGCGGTGTCTATCTCGAAGAAGGCCACAAGCTCGCTTGGCTAGCTTTCGACAAGACCGGCACCATCACGCACGGCAAACCGGCGTTGACCGATACCGCGTTGCTGGACGCGCCGGCCGGGCTGGATGCCGTTCGTATCGCCACCAGTCTCGCGGCGCGATCCGATCACCCCGTTTCTCATGCCATTGCTGTCGCCGGCCGAGAAAACGGCACCCCCCTGCTGGAGGTAGCCGACTTCGCCGCTATTCCTGGGCGAGGGGTGCGTGGAACGGTTGACGGCGTGTCATACCAGCTCGGCAACCATCGGCTGATTCATGAGCTGGGGGTATGTTCACCTACCCTGGAAGCGCGGCTTGGCGAACTGGAGGAGCAAGGCAAGACGGTCATTCTGCTCACAGATGGCGAGCGCGTACTGGTTCTGTTCGCCGTGGCCGACACGGTCAAGGACAGCAGCCGCCACGCGATCCGGGCGCTGCACGAGTTGGGCATCAAGACCGTCATGCTGACTGGCGACAACGCGCATACGGCGCGCGCCATCGCGGCCCAGGTCCAGATTGATGAAGCCTTCGGCGACCAACTGCCGGAGGACAAGCTGCGTGCCATCGAAGGCTACGCGCGCAGCGGCAAGGTAGGCATGGTGGGCGACGGCATCAATGATGCCCCGGCCCTGGCGCGTGCCGACATCGGTTTTGCCATGGGCGCAGCGGGTACCGACACGGCAATCGAGACGGCCGACGTGGCACTCATGGACGATGACTTGAACAAGATTGCGCGCTTTGTTCGTTTGTCACGCGCCACCCGAACCATACTGGTACAGAACATCGCGTTGGCCTTGGGCATCAAGGCGGTGTTCCTGGTCCTGACATTCACGGGACAAGCCACGATGTGGATGGCGGTGTTCGCCGATATGGGCGCCAGTCTGTTGGTCGTGTTCAACGGTTTGCGGTTGCTGCGACGCTGAACTGAATACGGGGTATGAAGCTAGTGGGGTCGATTGACGCTGATGGTCGACGCGCTACAAGCCCTCGTGCTTGGGTAAACGATGGGACGGCAGTTCCAATGTTTCACAGGCGAGGCTGATATGCAATGATCGCCATGCCTGCAAGAGTTATGCTAACCCCCACCAGATCCCAGCTGCTGGGGCGGATGCCGTCCACCGACCACAGCCACCCCAGCGCCACCGCCACGTAAACCCCCCCATAGGCTGCATAGACCCGTCCGGACGGAGCGGCATGCAAGGTGAGCAGCCAGGCAAACGCGGCAAGGCTAAAGGCCGCTGCTGGTAATAGCAGCCAATCTGTGTCTTGACCGCGCAGCCACAGCAGCAGCAAGTAGCAACCAACCATCTCTGTGATGGCAGTGGCGATGTAAAGCAGCAGTGTTTTCATAGTGGCAATGGAAGTTTAATATTCCGTGGGTTTTAATAGGAGCAAGGTCACGTTTACCCGTCTTCGGGTCACTGTGCGTTGGATTGGGCGACAGAGGCAGCCATAATGAGCTGTTCCCGTATGGCTTTTGCTTCCTTTTTGAAGCCTGGCAGGTTCGGGATCACAACGGTCGATGCCGATGAATTGCTAGCGATCCGCGACGGGTTGGTACGCTCGCCCTTGACGAGGTATTCAAAGTGCAGGTTTGGCCCCGTGGCCGTTCCGGTCGAACCAACCGTGCCGATAGTCTGGCCTTGCTCCACGCGCTGTCCGCGCCGGACGGCGATGCGTCCGAGATGGGCATAAGCGGTGGCTGCCTGATCGGGATGTTGAATCACCACGTAGTTGCCATATCCACCTTGCCAACCCGAAAAGGTCACCACACCGTCGGCGACAGTCCGAATCGGAGTTCCGGCGGGTGCCCCGTAATCCGTTCCCTTGTGGGCTTTCTGTTCCCCCAATACCGGGTGGATGCGTGGTCCGTATGAACTGGTGATCCTGGAGAACGCCAACGGGGAGGCCAAGTAAGCCCGTCGCTGACTCGAACCATCCAGGCTGACGAATTCGCCGGTCTTGCCTGGTGCCTGATACCACATGGCCTGATGAGTCTGCTTGCCGCTCTGGATTTCGGCACCCAGCAATTGTCCGGTGAACAGGATCTCTCCATCCAGCTCAAACGCTTCGTAAACCATGCTGAAGCGTGCCCCTCGTGGCAAATCGCGCTGGAAGTCGATGTCCCCGGCAAAGGCCTCTACCGCCTGTTCAGCGATGGCATCCGGAATGCCGGCCTGCTCGGTGGCTGCATAGAACGAGGAGCGAAGAGTCAGCGAACCGAACTGAACCAGACGCCGAGGTGTCGGCTGTTCGAGCCGAGAGGTGTACTCGCCGTTTTGCCGCTGCACCACCAGTCGGCTGACGCGCTGGTTGTTCGCGTCCACCCAGCGCACCGACAAGGTTTTCAGACGCCCCGCGGGGGTTCTGGTGACAGAGGCCAGTTTGCCGGGCGCGCCCGTCAGCAGCAGGCGAGATGTGGCATCGCGGGCGAGAAACATCTGTGCATCGCGATCATCAATGCCCAGCCGCCTGAGCAGGGTCTGGACAGAGTCATCACGACGGGTGGTCTGAGATTGATGAACGAGAAACTCAGGGCTCGACCCTGTGAATTCAGGCACCGCAACAGAAGCAGCCACAGGCTCCACCACTTGCCGAACTGGCAGCTGAGCTGCATCGGGCAAGGCTGGTGAGATGCCAAAGGCCACGACACCCGTACCCAGCATCAACGTGCCCAACGCCCCCATCAGAGGTCGCCGGTAGCTCTGGATCAGTGTTTTCAGTGAGGGCAGGTAAGCAGGCTTCATGACATTACAGTGGGTGGCTTCATCGAGGCGTCAAAAGGAGAGCCTCAGACGGCGGACAAAAGGATCTTGATGTCCGATGCGATCGTGATGGCGTCGGTTCCGTAGGGGGAAAACAAGCGAGCCCGACCTTCGGTGTCGAAGATGTACTTCCCTGCCGAGTGGTCCATGGTGTACGAGGTCGGGGTCGATCCCGGGACCTTCTTGAAGTAGCTCTTGAAGTCGGCCGCGACGCTCTTGAGTTCGTCAGGCCCTGGCCGCAGGGCCAGAAAGCCCGGGTCAAAGCTTGCCATGTACTCCTTCAGCAATGGCTGGGTATCCCGTTCGGGGTCCACCGTGATGAAGAGCACCTGCAGCAGGTCGCCCTGAGCACCCAGTAAGCGCTTGACCTCCGCCATGGTGGCCATCGATGTAGGGCAGACATCCGGACATTGCGTGTACCCGAAGAAGACCACCACGATCTTGCCGTTGAAGTCCTTGAGCGTTCTCACGCTACCGTATTGATCCTTGAGCCGAAGGTTCTCTGCAAAAGTGGCACCGGTCACGTCGGTACTCTTGAATTTGGCCACATCTGGTGAACAGGCCATCAGCGCAGGGACACCGGCTACGCAACCAAAGGCTATCTGCACAAAACGCCGACGGCTGGAGGTCGGTTGCGACGGTACAGGTGACAAGCGCTGTGTCATGTCACTTCCTGGCTTTGGTCACTTCTTCGGCGACGAGGGCCTTCAACTGCTTGTCACCAAAAGTTGGCAGGCTGCGACCATTGATGATGAAAGTTGGCGTTTTGGTGACATTCAAGGAGGTCAGGTCCTCGATGTCCTGCTTCAAAACCGCCTCGATTTCGGGTGTCAGGGCGTCTTTTTTCGCCTTCTCGATGTCCAGGCCTGCCTCCTGCGCTGCGCGATACGCCAGATCGATGTTGGGTTTACCGTGGTCGGCCCATTGCGGTTGAGTGGCCAACACCACCTCTAGCACAGGCAGGTATTTGTCTTGTCGTTTGGCGGCTTCCAGAAGCTTGACTACTTCATCAGAGCCCGGATGGAAGGGGGCGTATCGCAGCACTAGTCGCACGTCGTTCGGGTACTGCTTGAGGATGTCCTTGACGATGGGATAGAACGCTCTGCAGGTCTCGCACGCGGGGTCAAAAAACTCGACGATCGTGACCGGCGCATTGCGCGGACCAAAGACTGGCGAATGAAAGCGAACCAACCTGTTTTCTGCCTGACTGACCTTCTCGGCCTGTGAGTCCTGGACACGCTTCTGGTAATAGTTCATACCCAGAAAGAAGAATGCCAGGATAATTATGATCAGAGCGGAAACTGTGATTTTTTTAGAATTCATCGGGAAGACTTTCTCAGATAGGTGGTGAGGAGGAGTGCGAGTGCTGTAAATGCGACAAGTGACAGCCAAGGTATCTGGATGCCATTGAGGATTTCGAGCTTTTGGTCTGCGCAGGAGACCCCAGCGCTGCAAGGCACCCAGGACTTGGGGATCAGTCCAGCCACCAACAGGGTGTGATAGCCGGCCATAGCCAGCCCTCCCAAGGCCAGTGCAAGGGCATAAACCGCACCCTGACGGTCATCGGCAAAGCAAGCGATTCCCAAAATGATTGCGATAGGGAACATGAAGATGCGCTGGTACCAACACAAGGTGCACGGCGTCATCAGCATGACTTCGCCAATGAAAAGAGCACCCAGCGTGGCGGTGGTCGCAATCAGCCATGCCAGCAACAGCAGTGTCCAGTTCTTTTTCATGGTTCGCTTCTAGTTTTGGTAAAGGAGGGTTGTAATGACAGCACCCCCCAGCCGATCACGGCCATCACGATGAAGACATCGGCAAGGTTGAACGCCGGCCAATGCAGACCGCGCCAGTGCACATCCAGAAAGTCGGTCACTGCACCTGTGGACATGCGGTCAATGAGGTTGCCTGTGCCTCCGGCCACGATCAGTGCCCCGACCAGCCGCTCTAAGGGCTCGATGTGTTTGAACAGACTGGTGAGCGTGATGGGAACGACCACCAAAATGCTGACTGCAATGAAAAACCAGCGCTGCCAGCCACCAGCATCCGCGAAAAGCGAAAAAGCGGCTCCCTCGTTCAGGGTATGGACCAGGTTGAACCAGCTCGTCACCTCTATTGAAGACCCGAAAGGAATCGTCGCGGCGAAGTAGGCCTTGGTCAACTGGTCCAAGGCGATCATGACCCCAACTGCGCAGAGCCAGAGCAAGCGGGGGGAGGCCCCCCAACGAGAAAAATGCATGCAATCAATCTCCAAAAACAAAACATCACCAGCCCCAAGGGGCTGGTGCGCTTTACAGAGATTGACAGGTGCGCAGTGCTATCGCGCGGCTAGACAATCCCCGGTCATACCGGGGATGTCCAACGCGGTCGATCTGGGCGATCAACGAGCAAGGATTCCGACCAAGGGAGCGGTCGAGACAGAAGCACCGAACTGGGTTGGCCGAACCACGAAGAGAGCACCGCCTGCAAAGCGATGGAGCAGTTGGCGTGGCAGGTACCGCAATCGAGATCTGGCGATGCAACACTAGCAGCCGACTTCTTGGCGGGAGCTTCCTCGAAACTCTGGTGCTGGTGGACATGGTGTCCGAGATGCTGTGCCGTGGCATCCTGGTCATGGGCGCAAGATGCACCCACTGCAGCCCAGGACAGCTGCAACGGCATTAACATCATCAAAATGACTAGCAACCACGAACGCATTCTCACATTGTAATGCTTGGCTCACACACGACCGTCAAAAAATTGACACTTGCGCCGTCTATGATCATTTTTTAGCCTGGTTGGCCGCTTAGAGTTAGCACGTAGCTCAGTCATACCATTGCCACCTAGGTGGTTGAACCACGGGAGAGCAACTTGACGCCGTCCGGTCGAAGCTCGCCCTGGGGCGACACATGTCGGTAGAGCGTCTGCCGGGTAATCCCTAGTTCTTCGCAGAGATCGCCAACCTTGGTTTCCGGTTGCCCCATGCTAGCCTTAGCCAGGCGCAGTTTGGCAGCGGTCATCTTGAACGGCCGGCCGCCTTTTCTGCCGCGAGCGCGCGCCGAAACAAGTCCGGCGACCGTTCGTTCGGAAATCAACTCACGCTCAAACTCAGCCAGTGCAGCAAAGATGCCAAATACCAGCTTGCCGGCGGCAGTCGTGGTGTCGACCGCCGCACCGTGACCGGTCAGAACCTTCAATCCCACGCTACGCGCAGTCAGGTCATGCACCGTGTTGACCAGATGGCGCAAATCTCGACCGAGCCGGTCGAGCTTCCATACGATCAACATGTCGCCTTCACGCAGCGCCTTCAGGCAAGCAGCCAACCCCGGTCGATCATCACGTCGACCCGAAGCCAGATCCTCGTAGAGATGAGCAGGATTCACGCCGGCGGCGATGAGCGCATCGCGCTGCAGATGGGTGGACTGTGATCCGTCCGCTTTCGATACCCGCATGTATCCAATATGCATACTTTTCCTGTCACATATACGGTCGATTACGTGACAGTTTGAAGCCAAAAGCCCAGAGCGTCAAATTTTGTCACTTAACCCGTCATTCATACTAAGGAATGCAAAGGGTCCGTTGGGAACATAATGTGACAGAAATTCCGGGGGAATGCCCTCCTGGGCAAACGTGGCGCGCAAGCGATCCAGGGACTCGGGGTCGCGCTGCCCATAAGACACCAGTGTGAAGAGTGACCGGGCCGACTCGCGATTGTGCCGGGCCTCGGCGAGAGCCTCGTTGAGCGCCTTGACCGCCTCCTGCCAGTGATCGACAGGCTCAGGCTTGCGTTTCTTCTCGGGCAAGCCATTGGTGAACCCGGTTTGCGGCTCCGACAAGAACAGCGCTCCCAGTCCCCCGTGTGGACGCACCACGCTTGTTTCGATCAGCTCGATGGCACTGGCGGCTGCCTCCAGCATTTGCAACTGCACCGCCGGGGCCAGAATCTCGTAGGGACGCCACTGGCTTTGTCCAGCACGCAGTAGATGGCCGCAGCGTTCCCACACATGGCGAATGCTCCAGGCGCAAGGCCCGCATTGCGAGAGCGGCGTGTTCAGCTCATCGAGCAGGGTGCGTAGCAATCGGAACCAGAGTCCGACATGAATGCGCCGGCCCGGCAGCTCGACATAACCCGTCGTCAGCGCCTGCCAAGTGCGCCGATCCATCGCCGCAATGGCGTCGTTGGCCTTGCGCGGGGCTGCATCGGCGTTTTCCCAGCCGAGAAACCGCCCTGGCACGCCACTATAGAACTCCAGCCAGCAACCATGCTGCGGGCAGCTCAGCATCAACGGTAATTTCCACGCGAGCAGTACGGCTTGATCCTCCGAGTCGTTCAGGCAGAGCGGGCAGGCTCGGTGAATCGGCTGGCTGGGCAGCCAGGCGCGCCAGCTCGTGATGGATCTTGTCTTGCGGGTGCGCTGCGGCAGTAATACCGAAAGCTGAAACGCATAGGTTTCCAGCGCGTCGGGAATCCGAGGATCGAGGCTGTCCAGCAACCAAGGCACCCAGCCGGCGAAACTCATGCAACGCAACCGCTCCAGTTCGATGCCGCTGCGCAGGGAGAGGGCCGTCAGCAGCGCCGGAGGTGGCGCAGTATCCAGGTCATCGACCTGTCCGTGACCAAGGTCGTGTTCCAGCAGGTCGGACAAGTCCATCTGGTAGCGGGCGGCGACACGCTGGAGCCATGAGGACAAGGCTTCGCCCTCCCTGGGAGCCGGATGCAGCGGCCAGCGTGCTGCCGGCTTCACATCAGTTCCCGTTCGAACTGACGACGCCGCTCACTGGGGCCGCTGTAATCGGCCATGCTGAGCGTGCGGTGGTTGATGGCCTCCTCGCCGCTTTCCACGGCAGCAACAGCCGCCGCCATCAGCAGGCGCGCCAATTCACCAATGGTGCCTTCGCTGCGGGTGAGCAGGTAGCGGGCCATGTCTGGCGTGGTAATCGGAGAAGGTCGCCGCAGCGGGAGCGAAGCAGCAAAACTGGCCAGCAGCGAGCTGCAATCGTCGTTGGCCTCCCACAACGGCAAGATCATGGGCTCGAACCGGTTCTCCAACTGGTCATCCGAGCGGATGGCCAGGTAGGCGTCGCGCGTACCGACTCCGACCAGCGGGATGCGCAGTTCGTTGCCGAGGAAGCGCAGCAGGTTGAGGAATTCCCGGCGGTTCACGCTGTTACCGGCCAGGACGTTATGCAGCTCGTCAATCACCAGCATGCGCACGCCGACCTGGCGCAGCAACGCCAGCGCCAGTTGCTCCATTTCCGGTAGCCGGGGGCGCGTGCGCAATGGTGCGCCCATCGCGGCGAGCAGTGCGACGTAGAAGCGGATCACCGACGGCTCGGATGGCATCTGCACGACCAGCACCGGAATATGCTCCTGGTCGGCGTCGGAGCTGGCCGGATGCGAGCGTCGGAATTTCTCGATGATCATTGACTTGCCGTTGTTGGTTGGGCCGACCAGCAGCAGGTTGGGCATGCGCTGCTTGTTCGGCCATGCATACAGGGTCTCCAATCGGTTCAACCCCTCGACCGCGCGCGAGTAGCCGATCCAGCGGTCGGCGCGAATGCGCTGGATGCGCTCGTCTGCCGGAAGCCGCGCCAGTCCCTGCGCTGCTGGCAGCAGGTGGGACAGGTCGATGATGGGATATTCGTCCACGACTACCACTCCTCGATCTGGTCGAACGGCTTGACCGGCGGCTGGTTGTCGGTCTGCGGGTCGGTCATGTTCGCGTCCGGCGGTACGGGTTCTACAGGCGGTGCCGATATCCTGAGATGCTGGCGGCGATCCGCGTCGCGTCGTGCCTTGCGCGTCGCCTTCTGAGCACTGGTCACGATCTCACGCATCTGCCCGATCATGCGGAACAGCGCGGACTCATCCACCTGTTCGCGACCCTGCTGCCGTAATTTCGCCAGCGCCTGACGCTGCTCCCAGCAGGTGACTGCGGGGTGCGACAAGGTACGGTAGGGGATTTGCAGGTAGTGCTGCCCCTCCGGTTCCAGCACCCAGATACGGCTGATGTCGCGCGGGTCGCGCCGGATCAGGAAGGCAGGCAAGCGGTCGCGCCGGGCAATCCACGGCTTGAGCGCGTCGGCGTAGTAGTGAATGTGGTCGATGACGAAGCCGGTGCGTGTCAGCGTGCGGCGGATGATGGGCAGGAAATCGACCAGGAAAGCCGTGGCGCGGGTGACGACGGCCGGCACGCCGACACGCGCTACCGCCTCGGCCCAGCGCGCGGCCGGCGGTTGGAGCAGGCCGCTGTGGACCGAGCCGTGATAGGTGCCGACCGCCAACGCGAGCCACCGCTCCAGTTCGCGCAATGTCAGGGCAGCCATCTTCTCTGAGGCGTACACCCCGCGCTGTACGGGGTTGGAGAAGGTCGTTCCCGGCAATTCGTCATGAATCATCTGCATCGCCGTGCCGATGACCCGTTCCACGATGCCGCCGTAGTGCGGCTGCCCGAGCGGGCGATAGTCCAGCCGGATGCCATGCTGCTCGCAGCCTCGGCGCAGCGCCTCGCTCTTGAACTCGGCCGCGTTGTCCAGATAAAGCTGCCTGGGCTTACCACTCATCGGCCAGTCCATTTCCACGTTCAGCCCTTCCAGCCAGGGACGCTTGTCGCAGGCGACATGCGCGAGGCACAGGCCGACGGAGACAGCGGACGGGGCTTCAAGTGTGATGACCATGCCGAGCACGCAGCGGGTGAACACATCGATGGCGAGAGTCAGGTACGGGCGGCCAATCGGTTGTCGGTCGCGCTCGTCCACCACGATCAGGTCGATGACCGTGTGGTCGATCTGAACCTGTTCTAGCGGCAAGGTGACTGGTGGCGGGAGGCCACCGGCACCTTGCAGATCGCGGGAGGCATCTTGTCCTTCCCGGCGGCGAGTGGTCTTGAGCGGGTCGAGGTTGGCGATCCGCAGTGCCACGGTGTTGCGCGCTGGCACCCGCAGCTTTTGCGCTTTGCACGCCTGTGCAACTTCACGGTGGAGCGCCGTCAAAGTGCGTTTCTGCTTGGTCAGGAACCGTTTTTGTAGCAGCTCGCGGATGACGCGCTCGACCGAATCCGGCAGACGCCCCTTGCCTTTGCCGCCGCCAGACCGGCCGGGCACCAAGTCCGTCACAAGGCCAGAGCCTTGCCGGGTGCGGCGGATCAGGACATACACCTGCCGCCTGGAAAGCCCCAGCGCCTGGGCGGCCTCATCGGCGGCCTGATGGCTGACCGTTTCGTGAGCCGCCAGCGGGCCAATGACTTCGGTCCTGCGCCGAGCTTGTTCCCATGCCGCATCGGACAGCGTGGCTACACCTTGCTCGGCGACCGGTGGTGAATCTGACGCCATGCCCAAACCTCGCTATGGTGCACACGAGTACTGAGCATAGGCGAGATTGGTGCAGATGACTACTGATATTGGGTCGTCAGAAGCCGTCTGCACAACAGCCGTTACGCCCAGGCAACCGGTGCAGTCGTCTTCTGAAAACGACAGCAGGGGCTTACCGTACTTTGCGATCCGAATTCTGAGACGACCCCGTCAGGTGTAGTGCCGAAGCACTGGATCGCTGACTAAGCGGTCGTTTTCCATGCAGATGGCCACACCCTGGCACACGCAAGCGCAGACCACCAACGTTGACGCGCTCAACCCCCAGCCACCATCAAATACGCCGGGGGCGCTCTCCTGCGGTACCAACGCGAAACGGTCACAATAATCGTGTAAAAACGATGTGTTTTAATATCAAAACACACTCAAAAAACAATCAAAATCATGATAGTCACCGTAGGCAACACAAAAGGCGGCGTCGGCAAGACAACCCTGGCCCTGAACCTGGCCATCGCGCAGGCACTGGCAGGGCGCGATGTCTGGCTGATCGACGGCGACCGCCAGGGCACGGCTCAGACCGCCATCACGGTTCGATCCGAGGCGGGCCGCTCGCCCCAGATCGCCTGTGCCCAGTACGCGGACGGCTCCACCCTGCGCGCCCAGGTGCAGCAGGTAGGACCGAAGTTCGAGGACGTCGTGATCGATGCGGGCGGTCGGGACTCGACCGCACTGCGCGCCGCGCTGGTGTTGTCGGATGTACTGGTGGTGCCGTTCGCGCCGCGTTCGCTCGATGTCTGGGCGCTGGCCGACATCTGCAGCCTGATCGACGAGGCCAGGGCGGTGCGCGATGGGCTGCGGGCAGTAGCGGTGCTCAACAACGCCGACGCGGTGGGCCAGGACAACCAGGAAGCGATTGAGGCACTGGCGGACTTCCCGCAGCTGGAGTACCTGGCGACGCCGATCGGGCGCCGCAAGGCGGTGGCCAACGGCGCCGGTCAGGGCCTGAGCGTACTGGAACTGAGTCCGAGAGACCCCAAGGCCTGTGAAGAGATCATGGCGCTGGTGAATGCCGTTTTCAATTCAAAATAATACCAATTTAATATTAAATTAAAATCAAATGGCCATCGTTAAGCGCCCAAAAAACCAAGACCGTACGGCCGAGCACTTCATCCAGGGAGCCCCGGACGCACCCAGCCTCTTCTCCGATCCACCCGCAGCACAAGGGGTGATGCAAGGCCGACAACGACAGGTCAGCTTTGCCATGCCGCCCGAACTGCTGGCCAAGGTCGATGAGACGGCGCGCAAGCTGTCGCTGACGCGAGCGGGCTTCATGAAACTGGCGCTGACACGGGCGGTGGACGCCGAGAGTCAGCAATAAGCAGACGCGCGCACCCGGGGCGCATCTGCAAAAGAGGTGCCCTAAGCCTTGCGCGCCTCGAGCGCCCGCAACAGGCTGACCTGCTGCGCCTGCAGCGCTTCGACCTGGCCGCGCAATTGCGCCGCTTCCTCGCGGGCGGTAGCGACCTGTTCGCGAGCATGGTCCCGATCGTTCCGATCGGCCTCCGCCTTGGCCTTCACGGTCACCAGCTCGGACCGCACCTGGTCGGCGTCCAGGTGCGCCCGCTCAAGCGCCGTGCGCGTCTCGCCGGCGCGGCGCTCGATCTCCAGCACACGGGCTTCAGCGGTATGGGCCTGCTCCTGGGCGGCGGTCAGCTGTCCGCGCAGCGCGTCGGCCTCGGCCCATGCGGCCTGCTTGGCTGCCTCAATGGCCTTCTGCTGCTCGGCCAGCTCGGCACGCACCTGGTCGGCTTCCTGGTGCGCCCGGTCCAGCTCCTGGCGCAGCTCGCCAGCGCGGCGCTCGATCTCCAGCACACGGGCTTCGGCGGTGCGCGCCTGCTCGCGCGCGGCGGTCAGCTGTGCGCGCAACTCGCCGGCCTCGGTGCGTGCGACCTGCTCGGCCGCCTCGATGGACGCCAGGCGGACTTGCTGCTCTTCCACCTCGGTGGTCAGGCGGTCGGCCAGCTCGGTGGCCTCGGCTTGGGCGGCTTCCAGGGGTCGCTTCAGGAAACGGAAAATAAAGCACTACAAGGGCTTCCCCACAAGTCAAGCAGCACCTGACCGTGGCGGCGTGCGCAGCACGTCACCACGGAACGTATTTGGCAGTTGCGGACGTGACCGGCGGCTCTGGCAGAGACTTTGAACACAAGGTGCGGACTGGCTGTACTACAAACGGTCATTGATGCAGCTCAAGTGCTGCGGACCCTGATGAAAGACGCACGCGGGGGCCTCGTTCGCTAATCAAGGATGGGGCTAACCACCTTCGTGCTTTATTCAGGCACACCCCGCGCAGGTCCAACCTTGCTTCATCACTGCAAGCCGTCAAGCGGCGGTAGAAATCAATTCATTTGCGTAGTACGCTGCATGGCCTCAGGCAGGCATGGCAAAGCGCTCCCCAAGGGTCAGCGATGCCGCACGCTGGGTCCTGCATGGGAAAGCCCAGGCAGAAGGTGGTTTTCTGATCGTTGGACGCCACCGATGCCGATCCGCCGTGGGCTTCCATGATGGCTCGGGTGATGGACAGGCCCAGACCCGTGCCCTCTGAGTCGGGGTGGCTGCGCGACTTCTCGGCCCGGTAGAAACGGTCAAACAGCCGCGGCAGGTCGGCCGCGGGGATTGCGGGACCGGCGTTGTGCACGCAAAGCTGGATCTGACCATTGCCCTGGTTCATCGACACCCGCACGGGCGCGTTCGGCGGTGAGTACCGGATCGCGTTCGACAGCAGGTTGCTGATCGCGCGGCGGATCATCAGCCGGTCGCACACGATGTGCGCATTGCCATCCGCTTCGAGGGCAATGTGCTTTTCCTCCGCCAGCGCTTCGTAGAAGTCGAACAGGTCCAGCACCTCGTCGATCAATGAAACAGTCTCACGGTGCGGCAGTTCTATTCCGTGTTCGGTCTTGGCCAGAAACAGCATGTCAGACACCATGCGGGCCAGTCGCTGGAACTCTTCGGCGTTGGACGCGAGGATGTCCTGGTAGGCGCTCGCATCCCGTTTCTGGGTCAGTGACACCTGTGTCTGGG
>JACCEE010117940.1_pt1 | contig 16313 bp, 22 predicted proteins | sample 7449931 | NCBI WGS metagenome assembly JACCEE01 (sample SAMN15323457, study PRJNA562643) | freshwater metagenome | isolation source: river surface water | place: USA:Blue River Watershed | collected 2017-08-19 | reverse complement strand
GTGCTACAGCTATATGTTCAAAGTCGTGATATTCTGGAAGATAGAATATGCCCGTCATAGTTTATTTATAGTGAGGGGCAGTCATTTGGTACTGCTAGCAGAACGCTAGTTTCGCGTTTTACCGCTACCGCTTCGCGGCTATTGGGCTTATATCGCGCCGGCGCTTCGCGCTTTTCAGGACTCTAGCTCATGGTTTGCGAGGTGCGATAAGTACTGCATGGAACTTAATAAAGATATAGCTATATACGAGGGTTTGGTGCCGGGTGCGGTTTGTGATCGTATTGTTGACTACTATCAGCGTATGATGGCGTTAGGCATGGTATTTGGTCGTGGTGTTGGCGGGCATTTAAAGCAGGATTCAACGGTTGTGCCCTTGACTTATGCTAGCCTTAACTGTAGTGTGGAACTAGACTGTATAGCAGATTTTATGCAGTATTTTTACTCTGCTTGGAATCAGTATATCAGTCACTATAGCCTGCTAGCACTTGCGGAGCCTTATCAAGTGCGTAGTTGTCGAGTACAGCGTACACTACCCGGAGAGGGCTATCATCAGTGGCATTATGAAGCTGACAGCCGTGATCGTAGTGCTCGTATAGCTGCCTGGGGCTTGTACTTGAACTCTGTAGCAGAAGGTGGGGAAACCGAGTTTCTTTATCAACATCAACGAGTGCGGGCCCAGCAGGGAACTTTGGTCATTTGGCCTGCAACCTATACACATGTACATCGCGGTAATCCTCCCTTGTCTGGGGAGAAGTATCTGTTAACAGGCTGGGTTGAATACTGATGCAGATCGTTAATATGTTTCCCGTGGAAGTGTTTGTATTTGAAAACACCCACATAGATAATCATCAGTTAATACAGGCTATACAAGCAGATCCTGAGACTCCCGTTAAAACCAGCACTAATCACAGCTATACACGCAATCTACACGATCGTGAAGAATTTAAGGATTTTTTTGCTTGGGTTGGCTCTTGCTTAGAAGAAGTTGTAGACCATCACAACTATGACTGTGATTCAGTTAGCATTACCAGCAGTTGGGCTAATCTCAGCAGGGCTCAAAGCGGACAGCGCCAAAACTATCATCGTCACAGCATGAGCTGGTACAGTGGTGTTTACTACTTAACTGAAGGTGTGCCCACACTATTTGAAGATCCTATCATACACCGTACACAAGCACAAATAGAAGTTCTGCGTAAAAACTGGCCCGGACCCTTTGAACACATAGACATGAAACCCGGGCGTTTAGTCATATTCCCCAGCTGGATGTATCACGCCACACCCCCGCATATAGGGCCCTTGGATCGCTGGATCATAAGCTTCAATACTCTGCCCTCGGGTAAGATAAATTACTCTAGTGCTACAGACAGCGTAGCAGATCTAACAGTTAATACACAGGAGAAAAAGCCATGGTAAACTCTTTTGATTTCGATGAACTAACATGGGCTGATGAATATCAGGATCCTCTGGCCCGCAAGCAAATTACCGAAGCTTATCAACGCAGATACAAGCCTGCCGCTAATCCTATTACACATCCGCACTTGTACGATCCGTTATACCCGCCCTCAGGTTATAGATACGATCCATACTACGAGTGTTGGGTTAATGTAGCATAAGAAAGCCCCTTTCGGGGCTTTTTTATTCTTTGTAGTAGTATTCGTAGTTTACGCTATTAGGATTTTCTCTGCGGATTTTCGCACCGTTCTTTAGATGAAATCGCTTGGCCATTTCTGTCTGTGGGCTGAGTGTTACGATTGCTCGAATATCTTTATAGTCCTGTAATAACCATTTGGCAGCTTCTTGTAGCAGTTTTGCGCCTGCTCCAGGTTTGTAACTCCAAATAGTGTAGAATACTGCTACATCGTGCGTCTTGTCCAAGGCCAATAGATCAGCTTCATCTTCGGGGATATCAGCTAGCCATTGCATACATGTTGCTGCCAGGACTTCTTCACCTGCTTTAAGCAAGAGAATTTCAGCGGCATCGTTAATGCGTTGTTCTAATGGTATATGTGGACGGACCGGATCATCCTTTACTACAGAAGTAAGAGGATCATTGGTTGAGCGTAAATGATAGAGTTCTTCCATAGCAGTTCCTTGTGTTATTATATGCGTATTTATTAATTTTGGAAGAATTTAAGATTAAACAATGATTACAACTCATCCGCAGGTAAATTATTCAACAGTTGTCTTAGTTTTGAGCTTTCAACATTGGCTGAGACTTTAGGTACTGGTGCTAGTGAGCTAGGATTAACTTCTCCAGTATTAGGATCAATTACACTAGTGCGTTGTTTAATTTGATTCAACAAACTACTGCCCGCACTAACTGCTCCATTGCCGTAACCATCTTGTTCATCTAGGTCACTGATGCGTAGGCTGTCAATGTTAAACTCAAGTTCGATCTTTTGTCCTACACCACTTGAACTACGAGTTTTCATCAGCTGAATTTGATAGCGGCCACGCTCACGCATAGCACGACTTGTAAAGATACCAAAGACGTTATCTGCTGTTTGAATCTTGGACAAACCACCCGAAATGTGACTGTGATCAAATTCTACTTCTTCAACAGCACCGCGGTTCAACTGTGCCGCCGTTACAAAAATACAGTTCTTTTCCATTGCTAGGTTACGCAATTCTTCTGATACATACTTGTCCTTAACGAACAAGTTTTCTGCTGAAATCTTCTTGCTTTGCGGCATTAACAAGTCTAAGTAGTCTACTAGCAATACATCTACTTTACGGCCCATTTTAATTTCATATTCTTTTAAGTAACTGCGAATGTCGTTCGCGGTCTTCCCAGACGGCATATACTTAACTTGGAATGTACCGGATTTCTTTCCGATCATCTTAACTTTCATTTCAACATCTTCAAGATTCTTAAAGATCTCTTTGGTTGCCATACCTGTTACCATTGCGTCAACACGCATACTAACAAGTTCTTCGCTAAGTTCCAAAGTCAAGTACACAACATTCAAACCCATCAAAGCCCAGTTAACACCTAAGTTTGCCAAGAACAGTGACTTACCGCCTCCTGAACCTGCGGCAAAGATGTTAAGTTCGCCTCTATTCATGCCGCCGAACAATTTGTCATCAACTGACTTCCAACCTGTTGACACTTGTCCGTTACGGTCTTTAATCTTCATCAAGCGACCTCTAGGATCAGCAAAGTAGTCAGTACCCATGTCTTTAGTAAGACCTACCTGTACTGCCTTTTTAATCTTATCTTCAACTGAACCGTATTCGCCTTTTTCCAGCATGTCTGCTGATTCGAGAATTGCTCGCTCTAAGCCCTTGTGTCTGATAAAAGTTTCAAAGTCGTTGAGCAACCAATCATAGTGTTCATCACGCAAGTCATTGGGCACCTTAAAGTCAACACCGGTAGCCGCATTAATAATATCTTGCGTAGGCATAACAGAGTGTTCTTCAACATAAGTGTTGATAAACTCTGCCGCTTGTTGTAATTTTCTATCAAATAATGTGTGATCAAAAATACCTTGACAGCGTACAAATGTCGCCGCATCTGCTACCATCATTTCTAGGTATAGTTTTTGAATATCGTATCCGTAGTCTGTGTTTTGTTTCATTTAAGTATTATACGCTCTATTAATTAAAAACTCTAATATTATGGTGTTGTGCAAAGTTCATTGCGTCTGCGTGATCATTCACTATGGGCTGTCCTTTTATGTTTAAACTAGTGTTTAGTAACATAGGACAACCAGTTTCCTTATACCAAAGTTCGAGTAGTTGTCTAAAGGGACTGCCGTCATCGGGAACTGTTTGAACACGACTTGTTCCGTCTACATGCACAATAGCTGGATACTTTTCTGGTTCACGGCATAGTGCTACAGTCTGCATGTAACGGCTAGTATCCCAACCATAAGGCATTCTAAAATAGGTGTTAACATGCTCTTCTAGTATAGCAGGAGCAAATGGTCTAAAGTCTTCGCGCTGTTTAATTTGGTTCACACGATCTTTAATATCGGCGCCACGAGGATCTGCTAATAGGCTACGATTGCCCAATGCTCTAGGACCAAACTCGGCAGGCCCTCTTGCTAGTCCGCAAATCTTATGCTCTTTTAAGTATTCAACAATTTCTTCGTTAGTTGCAACACTATTAATGTCATAACCTAAGTAAGGAGTGAAGTAACGATTATCAATACGCCACTGTGGTTTCTTGGCTAATACTGCACCAATAGCACTACCAGCATCGCCGGGGTTAGGCATAATCCATGTGCTGTTGAAGTAACGGCCTGTTATTTTGTTTGCTACACAGTTTAATGCACATCCGCCCATTAATACAAGATTTTTACTAGGAACACATCTGCTGGCAAAGTCTAATACATGTCGTAGTAAGTGTTCATATACTGCCTGTGTACCTGCGGCAATATCAAATGTATCAGTTATAGTTAGGTCAGGGCGCCAGTCTTGGCATCCTCTATGCAGATTCTTTTTTGAGCTAACAAGTCCGCCCATGTCCCAAGTCGGAAAGAAGAAAAACTCTCTTAACATATCAGCAGTGAGCCTATCTGGATTACCAAAGGCACTCATGCCCATAACAATGTATTCTTCTTCGTTAGGTTTAAAATGGCAACGCTGAGTCATAGCACTATAAAACAAGCCAATGCTGTCTGGATAACTAGTGCTCCAAACTTTTCTTAGCTTATTACCCTTGGCATGCCATATAGTTAATGTTTCCCACTCGCCGATAGCATCAATAACTACAACACAAGCATCATCATATGGACTAGTAAAATAACCGCCAGCGGCATGAGCGTGATGATGAGAACAGTAATTAATGGGGGCATTTATGTTCCACTTCTTTAGATATTTTTTAATGTTGTTGTCTTGCCACTTCCAACCTTGTCCTGCGTATAACTGTCTAAATGTTTTGCTTATTGGTCGTTCGTACCAATAAATCTGCCCAGGATCGCCCCACTTGCGTCTTGCGTAGTCTACTAGCTCAGGACACAAGTCCCGATCGTTTTTCTTTTTGCTAAACCTTTCGCTACTGCTAGCAAACACTAAATGCTCGTCTGCAAACACAGCCAAGGCCGCATCATGACTATTTCCGGATATTCCCCAACTTATCATTTGTATATAAATGGATCTCGTTTACGCAATTCTTCCATGCGTTTGCGTTCCTTGACCCACTTCCACGGACATTTTAAAAACTCAATTATCGTCTTTATCATTTTCTTTAAACCATCGTTTAGCTCGCAATTGAATCTTAAGGCTGCTAGATTCTTTTGCCTGTAGTATCAAGTATAGTGTTGCCAGTTTACCTAATTTAACTACAGCATCGTTTACATCTTTAACACCTTCTGGCCAGTCAGGCATACTAACTGACCAACCATATTCTAATGCTTGCTCTACTGTGCGGGGGCCTTCGTGATCCCTATCAGGAACAAGGATAATTTCTTTACCTAGTTGCTTTAGTAACCAGTTTTGACTGTCCTTAATTTCTGCACCTAGCAACGCACAAGCATCAATACTTATCGCATCAAATGGCCCTTCACAAACAATCACGAACTTCTTGTCATATGTTTGTTTGTCTAAATTAAACACATATCCCGGCTGTTGTTCAGATATAAATTTAGGTTTAGCGTCATTAGTAGCACGAGCAGTCCAACCTACAATTTTACCGTCTTTGTAAAACGGAATAATAATTCTGTTCTTAAAGCCAACTTTGTTAGTCCAATAGAAAGGATATGAATACGGGTCGATGTGCCTAATGTTTCTTAAGTAACAGAAAGCATTGATTAGTTCTTGTTCAGTATTTTCCCAACCTTGTAATTCAATCCAAGTGCTCCACTCGTCTAGACTCTTTGCATCCATCGGAAGTGCTCGTTCTTCAAACTTAGGAACAATACTGCGTACTTCAGATGCTTGTGATTCGTTTTGTTTAAGTGCCTCAAGACGAAGCTGATTAATGATGTCGTCGGGTATGTTTAAATCCCGCATGAGTTTTGACATCTTTTGACTAATGTGGCGGCCGGGTTGCCAGCTGGCTTTGAAACCACAGTTAAAGCAATGATAGCTTACTGCATCTCCGCCGTTGATAATGAATCCGCCGCGTTGGCGTTTGTCGTCACAACAGGGTGCGTTAAAGCTAATCCACCCGCTTGGAGTAGTTTTTCGCTTTGCAGGTAAGTGTGCTAGAAGAGTATCTGAGATTAGGCCCATACAGCCTAATTATATTATATCAGAGTAACTTTGTCAATAGTTCCGGTTGGATTTAATGGACTATCACCTTGGAAACTTACTCGAATATATTGATAATCACCAACTGTTACTGTAAAGGTATATGGTGTACTGTTAGGTGAAGTAAACTCGTGTCTAGTATTAGGAATTTCGCTGTTTCTAAAGGCTTCGGTATTGATAGTAGACTTAGTAGTGCCCTCTAACCAAATTTCACCAATAAAACCAGTCATAGTAACTTCAATGTTTACAGTTTGTGTCTTTTCAGCTTCATAGAACTTAACAGGCATTGCGCTAAAATGATTTAACACATTACCGTCTAAGTCAATTTCGCCAGTGTAAGTTGTCCAATCTTTTGGATCACGGAATGTTGGCATAGCATCACCAACAAGTTCAATAGTGCCAACTGCACCAAATCTTGTATCAGCATAAAGGATTGCATCAGCACCGTCCTTAATGGCAGTTACACTATATTTTAAATACTGTGGAGATAATTCTGCAAGGTCGTCTGCGGGAATAATTACACTAGCAATACCTTTGACAGCGGTAGGAGTTACTGTATAAGGGCTGTTGGCTAAAGCATTGCCTTGTGCATCCATAACATTCATTTCGATCTGAGTGATTACCGGATCAGTATTAAGCTCAATTCGCTTTTGGTCAGCATTCTTAATGTCAAACTCAATAACATTATCAATGCCGTTATAAATTTTTAAATTTCGTTGGTACACGCTAGTAAACTCCACATTGAAACCTGCCAAATCAGCTAATAGTCGAATTCTATTTGGATATAAATAACTTGAGATTTTTTGCATGTCTGGCAACCTTATACAATGTATTTATGGCAAAACTAAGAGATAATATAGAACAAAATTTACCCTTTATCAGCGTTATAAACTATGGCGACGACGAGTATGTGGGTATCATTATTAATCAGGATCAGTATGTAACTAGTTTCTACGACTTGAACGCAATTAAAACGCCTGAAGAAAAGGCCCTGTTTTTAGAAATAGGAGAAATATGGTGGTGGGAAAGTAATAGACAGTTTCCTATTAACATTTTCTGTAGAGAACAGATACAGCCGTTTGCTTACGCTATCAAAACATTTAATAGCAAAGACGCCCGTGTAATTTTAGGGCCAGTAGTAAACTTAATGAATCTTACAATAAAGCGTGTAAAGCGTAAATCTGTACAGTTAGTTAGAAAAGCTCGTTAAGCAAATCCGTAACTAACCTGCTCACAAATTAAATTCATCTGCACAACTACTACATGGGCATACGCAATGGCGTGAGCCTTCTTAAAGTAGTACTCATCGTTTTCTGGTTTCACCCATACTTCTTGCATCACGCTGTTCCAATCTTTTCCGATCAGATGTCGTTTCGCTGGCCTGATCATCGCTAACACCGCAGCCAATTGTTCTATCGTCTTTGGTTTCATTTGCCTTAGAATTGAACCATGTCCGTTGACGTGAAAGAGCAAGTTGACGAAATCGTCCTGTTCCAGTAAGTCCCATAGTGGCTCCTTTTCCATTAGCTCTAACAAGTGTTCTCTGCTTTTAACACTTTCGTAGACACTAACATTTAGAAAGTCGATTTTAAAATAGCCTCTGTCTTCAGCTTCTTTATAATCGATAGTACTTAGACCCGTTATGGGATTATACGGAATAGAAGTACAATATACACCGGTATTGTGCTTTTTAAAAGTTCCATTATCTTCTATAGCCGCAGTGGCATGCTTGAAATGGTCAAGTGCTAGTGCTCTGTCAGCAAAGTCAATATCAATGTCCGGCATTTTTTATTTTTCTCCAACTAGATTTTCCAATGGTTGGATATCCGATGTATTCCTCACCAGTTTCCATATCAATCAATTTATACTTTTCAGGACAGCGAGTATAGACAGTTAAAGTAACTGGTAAGTCTCTTTCACTAACTTCTGTTCCGTCTTGCAGTTTTCTAGTTTTCAATGTTTCACCTCTGATTCAAAAAGCATTAGCGGCAAAGTTTCGGTTAAGTAAGTTGCATATTGATCAGCATCTTCAAGATTTTCAAATCCTGTTAATTTTACATAAACTGTTTTGTCTTCTTCGCTAACTATTACTTCTAAATCTAATTTAGTTGCATCTGAATTGCCCGGGGTTATCATATGTTTGATTCCTTAACGACTTGCTTAACTAATTCAACATCAGCAGACAAGCGTTTAAACTTAGCCACCCAAAAAGGAGGATCTATAATACTACTTATAGCTGTAAGCTGTTCGTCGTTAAACTTCTTTAGCATTGCTTTACCGTTGGCACAGTTTAATACTAACCACGGACTAATTTTTCCATCTTTAATGTCATAAGTTGCTCTACTTAAACTCACATACAAGAAGTAATGATTCCATGAGGCTCCATTTGCTTCGCCCCACGACATCATATGACTTATACTTCTTTCTAATGCTGTTTCAACTGTTTCTTTCCTAACAAGATCAACAACATATTTGTCGTAGAGCTCGTCTCTACACCAATGATCTAGCTTCACACCAGATGTAACTACATAGTCAATAAATCTGTGTGGGTACAGCGGATTAACATTGCTAACAAAACTTCCAAACTTTACAAATGCATTGTAGTAAGGGCTTTTAGCAAACTCGTCATATGTTTTATCGCCTTTGGAATTTTGTGTTGCTTTAAAGAAACGGTTGAAAGTATCATACCCTAGCACAACATGTTTCTCATGTTTAGCCAAGTGTCGTCTTTTTTGTTCGCAGACATGTACTGCAAGAGTCTTTTCTTTTACAAAAGAGCTTCCGCAAAATTGACAAGTGTATTTCTGTTCAACTAATGCCATCATTTTAACTTCTTAGCGATAGTAGCTTCGTCCATTCCGTATTTTCTTGCTAATTCTTTAATGTCCTTGTCTGTTGACATTTGTGCAATTAACTCAATCTCATCTACTTTCTTGTTAGGATAAATTTCTGTTAAAAACTTAACTTTCTTGCTGTCGCTGCCTGTTTTCTTTTTATGTCCTATCCATTGATGAAAGTAAGTCTTGCCATCACCATAGTTACACATACATAGCAAGTACCACATCAGCTTAGGATGTTTTTGCAGTAGATTCCAGTGCTTGTTAAAATACTCATTTACTGTTAGAACAAAGTGTTCTTGTAGTTCTCTACTTCCACCTTGTACATTACTAATGTACCTGTTAAGAATAAAGAACTCGTTCTTAAGAGCTTTCTGATTGTCAGCATCCATGGCATCCCATAGTTCTCGGATGTTCTGGTCTACTGCTTGTAGTTTCTCTTTTAGTTCGACTTTTTCACTCATAAGTTTCTTTGCTCAGTTTATAAAGCATTATAACATTATCGACGGCATGTTGTAAAGCAGGATTGGTTTTTGCAACAACCATAACATCGTGCCAATTAATTGGCTGTGTAATTGGATAGTCCATTCCAATTACTTTTCTTTCAGTTGACCCAAATTCTCTAGCATAGATAGTATCACCGTCTCGCTCGTAGATATAACTTGCTCCTGGAACTAGCTTTCCCATTTATTTCTCCTTTGGTACTAATGACACATCAAATGCCATTACTGTCCTGTGTCCGGTCCCCTTCCACGGATAAACTGTATGCGGTAAGTGACTTGGGAACAAAATCACAGAACCGGGGTTTGGTGCATATTTCCAGTAATCCGACATGATGAACTTGCTAACATCTCTAGTCTGCGGAAGTCTAAATGCAATATGCCCGTCACTGGAAGAACTGTCGGGAGCAAAGTCTGGCGAACTAATATAAATGTTTCCGCTTAAATGTCCGCCAGGATGACTATGTAATTCTTGGTATTGTCCTTGCTCTTGTCTAATAGTCCAAACGCTGTTAACAACAGGCTTGCATAGTCTCAAGTCTTCAGTACCCGACTGCTGACTAACTAGTTCCATGTATCCAGACGAGATACTTTCAAGCCACGATACTAACCAGCTAACATCGATGTTTAATTGGTTAGGATACACATGAATTTGTTGGCCGCCTCTAATGCTAATAAAAGGATTATCAGCATCACTTAGTTCAGGGTGGCTATGTAGTTGTTCTGATAACTGATAAATCCTGTTAAACTCAACAGGGGGTACTTGATCTATTGCTACAATAGTAGGTTGGAAGTATGCAATTTTTAAACTCATAGAATCTTATCCAATTGAATTATTTCGCTTTGTCTGCTAATCTCTTTAACAAAGTAAGCACAGTCTGGTTTCTCGCCGTATCTAGTAGGTGTTGCTAATAGCTGGCCGTTTTTCATTTTAGGAAAGTACCATTTAACATCGTTATAGAAGTTTACAATTTCAATCTTCTTAAACTCTACTCTGAACGAGCTAAGTGGGTTGAATATTAATGCTTCAAATCCTCGATCGTTTAAACTTGTTAATGGTAAAATCTCAATGTCGCTGGCACAACTACTATCACCGACTGCAATACTCCAGTCAATAGGCATTGTAACCTCGTCGTCTCCTATTCTTAGTACCATAGCAGGAGCATTGAAGCTCTCTAGGAAGATTAGCGGCATAAAAAAGAAATCCGGTTCTGCAGGATTACTGTTATCTAGTACCGCAAACCTAGTACTGTCGTCTACTTCGTCTGGTAGATTGTTTAAATTAAATGTTTTGTTATCTAGTGTTAATATCTGCATAATCCTTATTTTTGCCAGTCCGTTTTATCGATAGTGAACGGATACTTGGCATCCTTGTAATATTTCTTCCTCTCCGTGAGGTGACGCTTGGCGAACTTGCAGGTCGAAGTAATGTCCCAGATTTGTACGAAGTCTTTGTCTTCTGCTTTTCGAATGCCTCGTCCAATACTTTGTATAACGCGGACAAAGCTCTTTCCGGGTTCAAGAAGAACCAAATTAAAAAGCCTTGGAATATTAATACACACAGCGGCCACACCGTAAGTCGCCACAGTAATCTTGTTATCTGAAACCGCATGTTCCTTATACTCCTCTTTTCGCTTGGTTCCTTTTACTTCGCCTGAAATAAATGCTGAGCCTTCTAATAATTCAACTAATTGTTTGCCTGAATCAATTCTATTAACTAGAACTAATGTGTTGCCTGTTTCACTAATGCCTTTAACTAATTTTGCAATGTATTCCATCCTGTCTCTATCTGTGACAAGATATTTTAATTCATCTGAATAAGACTTAAATTCTTTAACATCCATCATCTGCACAATGTTTACATGGCAGTTAGATAGTACTCCCATTTCTTGTAATTCGTGTGCCTTAATGCCGCCTACGACTGGGCCAATGCTAGCAAAGATTGGTTGTGCTTCAAAGTCTTGCTTAGGCACAGTTCCAGTTAGTCCCCAACGAATAGGAGCATTACGAAGATTTTGTGTTAGTAAGTTTTTTAGCACTTCTGCTTTAGCCATGTGTACTTCGTCGACAATAACTGTTTCAACACCTTCTAAGAATTCAGCAAGTGTTAAGATATCGTCGTCTGTAGCGTTTTTACTTTTCTTGTCTAAGATGTTAAGGCTTTGCCAAGTACAAATAGTGTGCGTCTTATTCAACATTTTTCTGTCGCCGAAGTAAACGCCTACATCTAAGTTAACATTAATAAAGTCTTCTTCAGTTTGTGTAACTAGATCCTTGTTAGGAACAATAACAATAGTACGACCGTACTTTTCTGCACAATGCGCCAAGGTAGCAGTCATAATAGTCTTACCTGCTCCGGTTGCTACTTCTTGCAGTGCCTGCGTGTTTGTAAAAAAACGATTTACAACCTCAACTTGGTCATCTCTAAGCATAATAGGCTGTCCAGCAAATCGATGGCCTTCTGGCCATGTCTTGCCCATATCTGCCCAATAACTAGCAAGAATAGGTTCAAACTCAATTTTTACAGGAGATCTAAAATCTTGCACTTCGTCAATTTCAATACCTAAATTTCCTAGGATTTCAAATGACTTCTCTAGTTGGCTTAGGTATCCGTTGCCTCCTAAACCAAACATACTAATCATACCATCCCAACGACCTAACTTGTAAGCTGGGCGATATCGTGCAGTCGGATCTTCATACTTAAAAGTCGCGGCTAACTTCTTGCGAGCATCTAGTGGCAAGTTCTCAAATTTAATGTTTACTTCGTCTTTAATAACTAATCTTACTGCCATGGGTGCTTTTGCTCAATGATAGGGTTTGTATCTGTGTGGCTAATAATTAAATCGCAACAATTTGCATATACAGCGGTCTTACTATGTCGTAGCGTAACTCCAAGACTTACTACACTCATAGGCCTCCATTCGTTAGTAATGAAAAATTTTGGTATTTTTCCACTTTGTACACCTACTACCTGTGTGTCTTTGTCTAGTTGACTATTATACTTTCTTTTTGCAATTAATTCATTAAATTTTTTGCCAGTGTCGGAATTTTGTAATCTAAAATAAATTCCAACTGAATCGTTGATATTGTGTTTTTCTAAAGATAGGGCAATTTCTTCCATTTTTTCAGCTTGGTCAGCTGTTGAAAACGCATCAAATACAAACATAACTGGAAATCTTTTTAGTAACACTAGTGCTGACACAATGTCGTCAACGGTATGTTGATTACTATCAACCCAGACTTTAGAACTTTTTCTGTAGGCAATTTTTTCCACTAAATTTTCCGGATTTTTTACTGGATTTTCTGGAAAATACTGATAGCGATTGCTACGGTCAACAATGATGTTTTCATCAATGGCTGTGTCTACGCCGAGGTCAGTAGTTATGTGCTTTTGAAAATTCTGATGAGTGATAGTAGTTAGTAAAAACTGATTTTTAACCTCATCTTCAGACCACGATTTTATGGTTTCGTAGTGGTTTTTTAAGTCGTCGCTAATGTCAAAGCCTTCTGCCTTCATTGCTTCAACTAAGGTAACAATATTCTTTTCAGTAAGGTCACAATGGTGAATTCTTGAACGAACTGCAACAATAGCACCTTCGGTTTTTTTGCCTAAATTTGCCAGGATTTTTCGCAAATGCGAGGAAAATGCAAATTCAATAACAATAACAAGATCGTCCTCGGCATTTTTTCCAATGTACATCTTTTTAGTTTTATCAACTGGTCTAAAAATTCTAGTCCATGCAGGATTTTCAAGATCTGCTAAAAACTGTTCGCCTAAAAAATTAAATTTTTTGGAATTTTCCTTCAAAATTTTCAATAATAGCTTACTTTGGTTTTCAGTAATAAATGCAGGGCTTTGTGCCGCGGTATTTAAACTTCTTAATACACGAGCATCCTTACCTGAGATTAAATTTTCAAGCGTATAACTTGGTGATAAAACTATGTTTGTTAAATACTGGTCAATTGTTGTCATGTTTATAACTATACACTATTATATTTCAAAGGTCAACCTAAAAGACAAAAAAATAGGCCTATAAATATTTAAGGCCTATCATATGACATTTGAGCAAATTGCTTACAGTGACGCATCTTCCATGCCAGCAACACGAAGTTTTACAATGTTAGTAATTTGCCATTGCTTTTGATCAAGTGCTTTAGTAATACCTAGCCATTTGTTTCTCATCAAAGCAAATTCGTTGATAATTTTTTCAAAGTCAACAACATCTGCCTCGCCTTCAACAAATTTTTCACAATCTCTGGAACTCAATGCCCTTTGATAGTTTTCTAGGTATTTTCTAAAGTGTTGACTCTTAAGTCGTCGAAGCTCAATGTTCAGGTATTCCAAAATTGCTTCAATTTCTTGAAGCTGACTAAATCTGTGTTCGACAATTCCAGGCATTTGGGCCGCGGCTTTCTCAACATTTCCACTGATGCGGCACTCTTTTTTAGCTTCTTGTAATTCAGCTTCAAAGTATTCAACCGCATCAGGAATTGCAGATATGTCTTTGGATATTTCAGAATACCATCCCATTAGAACTCCAATTCGCCGTAGTCTTCGTCGTCGTCTTCAACTTCGTCTTCGTTTAGATAATAGGCAATTGCTTGGTCTAAGATCTCGTCAACGCCAGTAGCATTTTGTAATGTACGGTCGCTAACACCAAAATCAGCTAGCAAGTCAATGTAGCGTTCTGCTACAGTTTCTAGTTGCTTCTTATCTAAATATTCAACAAAGTTTAACCAAATGTCACCGATTTGTGTTTCATTCAACATGTTCTTCATTCTCCTCAGGAACGGTAGTTGTAGTAGGTCTGATATGGAATTTATCCATTATCATATCTAATTTATCATCTTTCCATTCTTTTCGGTAGAATTTAAACTCTTCTCCAGTCTCTGGATCGATCCACTTGAGTCTATTGCCTTCTTGCTTGAGCAAGCCTTCTTCTTCAAACAAATCAACAAGGCCGCTGTATGGACTCATACCAGTTGCGTAAGGAATCTTAACTTGAACTGACTCGAACGGCTTAGCATAGCGTGTTTTCATGATTTTACATGCGGCACGAATACCATTAACTGTAGTAGTCTTAGCACCATCTTCGTCTTCTTTCAACTTCAACTTACGCATAGCAACAACAATACTTGAAGCATAGATAAAGCCTTGACCGCCTGAGATCTTGTCATCTGGGTCAAACATGTCTTGGCTAGCGTATGTGTGATTAGTAGCAACTAGACCAATGTTTAGTGCGCCGAACATGTTTACACAGTTACGAACTAGTGCTGTAAGTGCTTTAGGCTTACGGCCCATATCACCTTTCAAGTCGCCTGCTTCAAACTGATTAACATCAGTTGGAGTTAATAACATGCCTAGTGAGTCAATAACAAACAAAACCTTTGGACGAGTTTCTTCTGGAATTTCTTTGTATTCTTTTACAAACTCATTGATAGTTTTTGCCACATCGTCGATCATTGCCATGTTGAGTTTAAGAAGTTTGTCTTCGCTAGTATCAACACCTAATGCGTGTAGCCATGCTTCGTCAAGAGCATTTTCGCTGTCAACTAGCACAACATAAATGCCTTGAGCTTGTGCTTCTTTAACCAAATTACCGGAACAGATATAAGATTTGCCAGCGCCGGATTCGCCTGCGAAAACTGTAACTTTACCTAGTGGAACGCCTTTCTTAAAGTCGCCACTAATTAGGTAATTTAAAGCATAGTTACCTGTGCTGATCCAGTCTGTAGGATCACTAAAACCTACGCTAAGTCCGTCGATAGACTTAGTAAGTGTCTTTCTAAATTTTGATAAATCAAAGGGCTTTGTAGCCATACTTTTCTCCTAAATGAATCAAATAGGGGAGGCTTGCTCCCCTATTGTAGCTTTTTATTGCTTTTGACGATTACGAATCATTGCCAAGATATCTTGTGCGCGGCTGTCGCCACCACTTGATTCTTGTGCTTCTGCTTTAGGAGCAGGTGCCGGAGCAGCCTTTGCTACTGGAGCAGGTTCGTCATCATAGTCATCATCTGCCTTTGCGGCAGGTGTTGCTTTAGGAGTTGCTTTTACAGGATCGCCAGTTGCTTGGCCCATGCCTGCTGGTTTGAAGTATTGACCCCAGCGTTCCATATCGTATGGTTCGCCGTCAACTGATGCTTCAAACATTTCCTTAATAACCTTAAGCTCAACTTCAGTTGGCTTTTTAGGTAGGAAATCTGTTAGATTGTACAAACCGTGTGTTTTGATTGCGGCTTGTTCTTCGTCGCTGAGTGGACGCTCACGACGAGCCCAGCTTGAAGTTGAGTAGTCTGCGTATCCGCCTTTGCTACCTTTCTTCATACGGAAATCAAGTCCGTGTACATAATCAGTTGGCAAATCTTCCAACTCTGGATCGACCAAAGCGGCACGGATCAATTGGAAAATTTGAGGACCAATAATAAATCTACGGATTGGATTTTCTGGTTTTTCTTGTTCTTTAAGACCGTCTTCTGCGACGAATCCTTGGAAGATGTAAGAACGCTTCTTCCAGTACTTACGGCCCATATCTTCTAATGCAGGGTCCTTAAACCAAGGACGAACTTCTGTTAGAATTGGGCAAGACTCTCCATACATTTCCATGCAAGGAACTTGAACAGTGATTTGTTTGCTTTCAGATTCACCTTTGATTCCGGCGAATGGCAATTTAATCATTGCTCTTTCTGCCCAGAAGAAAGTGTTGTCGGTGTTACCATCTGGCAGGAAGCGTAGAACTGATTCTTCTCCCTCTTTAAGATTCCAGAAAGCGTAAATGCT
>JACCEE010439925.1_pt1 | contig 16316 bp, 18 predicted proteins | sample 7449931 | NCBI WGS metagenome assembly JACCEE01 (sample SAMN15323457, study PRJNA562643) | freshwater metagenome | isolation source: river surface water | place: USA:Blue River Watershed | collected 2017-08-19 | reverse complement strand
TGGATCCGGAGACGGAAATTCCTTCAGGTGGATCACAGCATTCTGACCCTGGGGGTGTTCTATCTCGTGGTGATTTTCGCATATGTATTTTTCGAGTATAATGTAATTAACTACCGGCCGGTACTGATCGACGGTTTTCTGGAGGCGTCCTATCCGTCGTCGACCACATTAGTCATCCTGTGTATCATACCGACCGCGATGATGCAGTTTCATCGGCTGATCCGACACAAGACATTACGGGTGGCGGTCAACGGGCTCGCCGGAGGGTTCGCCGCCTTAATGGTTATCGGGCGCCTGCTCTCGGGCGTTCATTGGATGACGGATATTCTGGGCAGCGTTCTCTTGAGCTCCGCACTGGTTCTTCTGTATGACGCGGTGAATCGACGTATCGATCCGTAGTGGCTCGTGACACCCTGAAGGTAGGGGGGATAGTATGCGAAAAATCAATGTGTTTCTGACATTCTCACTAGCTATCTTGTTGGTGGCAACCGGTTGCTCGCTAGGTGTGACCCCTGCCTCCTCAACGCCCCCAGCATCATCGACGACCACCGAATCCGCCAGGGAGCCGACAGGGCCGGACATTGTGGAAGGGCGCTTGATCGTATCCGATGAGCTTGTTACAGATCTGGCCCTCATTGACTGGGAAGATATCTATTCGGTGACCGTGCGCAAATACGTCAACGATGGCGACATGGGCACTGTCGTAATTAAGGACAAGGAGAAAATCGCTCAACTCGAGCCGTTTCTGGGGTCTCTGACGGTCATACATACGACAACCACACTGTCCGATCCGAAGGAAAATATTGTCTACGAGATCGTCTTCAACATGGAAGGATCGGACGAAGATGACGGCGCGTTTCTCTCCTTCGGTCCTGTATATGAGGATGGAAGCTTCGCGATTGGCGGCACGTTTATCGCGACACAGAAGCTCGATCCGCGGACGAGGCTTGTACAGACGAATCCGTTAGCAACCTTTGATGAGTTGGAAGAGATTATGTTATTATTGGGTGTGGAGTAACTTTTCGCACATTTGAATTGACAAAGTTCAGATGGCGGAGATATCTCTTGTAAGAGTTATTATCTCGCAAAGGAACGATTTCGAAAAATGAACGCACTGATTGTCTACTATTCTCTCTTCAAAACAACGGAGAATCTTGCTCTGGAAATTGCCGTACTTACAGGCGGTGAACTGCGGGAACTGGTTCCCGAGAAAAACTACTCCTTTGATTACAACACAGCAGCCAAAGAAGTTCGCAGCCAAATCGCGCGCGGCTATTGTCCGCCTCTCGTGACAGGCAATGAGTCGATCGATGCATTCGATACGATCTTCATCGGGTCCCCGAACTGGTTCGCAACCTTCGCGCCACCTGTCTTGAGCTTCCTTCGAAGTCACAATTTCTCCGGGAAAACCATCGTTCCATTCTGCGCGCACGGTGGCGGAGGGTTCGGTCAGATGGAAGCGGATATAGCAAAGGAATGTCCGGGTTGTCATTTGTTGCCGGGATTTGATACGAATGGTGCAGCACAGACAGAAGAGATTGAAGTGTGGCTTCGTGGGGTTGGGGTGGAGACATGACTTTGTCACGATCTTCGTGATATTCCTGCGAGAAGCCTAACGAGAATGAGTTTCGCTGGATTGATTGACGCGTCGATATAGAAGGATTTCCGGGGGGCGAGCCAACCATGGCGAGCGCTGCTTTATGGGCCTTTAATTCGTTGATTTTCCATTGTCGCGTTTTCGCCTCAACTGAGAGATTGGGATCGAGGTTGACGCCGAGTCTCTTTACCACATCGAACCCCCATGTCTCGATCATCATTGTCATTAGGATATTTACGATGCCAGCACCGTCGGACCCGGCGGAAGAGACGACCATCGCAGACTTGCCATGAAAACGTGGCCTGTGGCAGCAGTAGGCGAAGCGGTCGACAAAGTTCTTGAAAAGCGCGGATACATTCGCAACATAAAACGGGCTTGAGAAGATCACCGCATCGGCTTCCGTCATCTTTTTCTCCAGAAGTGCCCGGTCATCCTGGAGCGGGCACATGCTCTCATCTCCCGATAAACAGTGATAGCATCCCCTGCACATCAGAGATTCATCTCACAAAGATGAACTTCATCGAATTCGACGGGAAAATCTCCTTCACGCATCACATCTGCTATCTGTTGTACAATGCGAAATGTTGTGCTGGTCTTTCTGGGACTGCCGTTTATTAGAAGAATCTTCATACATTGTCCTCCGCAAAAAGCTTCTGTCACAACGGCAGATGGCTCTCGATTAAATCTTTGATATACCGTTCCTGGTCGAGCGGATTAAGGATGTCGTAACCCGAATACTCATGAAATTGCTTCGGTCGAAGTGCGGCGGACTGCATATTGCTTGCTATGGAGAACGCGATCATACGGGCGACGCGATCCTCGCCGTTTGTTATCTCGAGAACGAGAGGAAGTAGAAGCTGCGGTGTATTTACATCACCTTCCGTCAGCTCAAAACGTGATGCCAGTTGAATCAAATAAAACTGTTCCGCACCAACGGTCATCCATTGTCGCAGTAAATGACGGAGTCGACGGCGCGGATCGGTGGAGATTGAATCCGGCTCATCCTTCTGACGCAAAGCCATCTCCGAAAGCGCATGCCCCACAGATTCCATCAGCATTGCGTCTTTGCTTGCAAAATGATAACCAATCAGACCGGTTCCGACACCCGCGCGTTTAGCAATTTCGCGTACGGTTACCTTCTCCGGATCTCTAACCTTACATAGGATCTCGAAAGCCGCCGCTAAGATTTTGTTCCGACCGTCTTTCATCTGTTCCTCCCTTTGTCAGAAAACTGCACATGTTCAGTATGTGACGAAAAGCGTGGAATATCAACACAAAGTTGAACGCGTTCAGAAAAATAGGGAACATTCCTTAGAAAATCGAGAGAAATAGTTCCCTATTAACATCTTGTTATATAGGGAACTTTATTGTAAAATATTGTCAGCAATGTTCCCTATGGAGGTGCCCAATGGACGGCAGTTTCACAGAAATACAAAATCTCTTGCAAAAAAGAGCGGAATTCCAAGCTCGCTTGAACCTGTTGCCGTACGATGGATCGCCCGAGATCAAGGAACTGGGAGATCGGAAGTATCTCTATATTCGCAAGCGTGTCGGGAGCCGTCTTACATCCACCTACGTGGATGTCTATTCGGACACACTGTATCAGTTGCTCTTGCGCAATGCGCGGGAGGCCAGAGAACTCAAGAAATCCATCCGTCGTATAGAGAAGGAACTGGCAAATCATGGTTTTATCGAACAGGACCTATCGCCGGAGGTAATTTTTAATCTGGAATTTGCCCGGGCGAATATGAAATCGAACATCTATGACCAGGCGATCCTCGAAGGTGTGGCAACCACTTTCCCACAAACGGAAGACATCATTGATAACGGTAAGATCAGTGGGATGACAGCGACGGATGTTCAGAAGATACTGAATCTCAAGCATGCATGGGAATTTATTCTCGACCGGGATGTTATCCAATGCGACTCAAATTATCACATCCTCAGCCATATCGCCAAGCTTGTGAATGAAGGCTTCTATACAGACGGCGGTCGAATTCGGGGTGTACCGGTGAAGATTGGTGGATCATCCTACATTCCTCCGTTACCAATCGAGTCAACCGTCAAGGATGCTTTGCGAGAGATAACCCGACAAGAAGAATCTACTATCGATGTTGCAATTCATCTTTGCCTGTACTGTATGAGGGCGCAAATTTTCAATGACGGAAATAAGCGGGCGGCCGTTCTTTTCGCAAACCATTATTTAATCTCGAGAAGTGGAGGACTTCTTGTTATCCCGGAGAAGGAAGTGCCGACGTTCAAGAGTATGCTGGTGAAGTACTACGAACGGAAAGAGGACAAGGGAATCGTCACATTCATGAAGGACAAGTGCTGGAGAAGAATCTGAAAGCTGTGGGAATCGGGAAGGTTCTGAGACGGCCATCAATGACTGTGGCAGCATCCCGGATCAGATTGAGGAAATCGTATGGCCTATAACGAACGAATCAAGAACTTCGGGCGAATCCGCGAATACATGCGGGAATTCTATGTCTTCGGCTTCAAGAGGCTGGAAGATATCGTCTCGCAAATCGCGCCGACCGTGGACATAGTGAAACGCATCAAACCGATCTACAGCTTCAAGGCAACAGAATAGAAGCGCTCCCCCTTAGGTTTTCGGACGTTCGTATTGCGTCAGGTAGCTTAAGGGGGAGTTTATGCGCCAAGATTTGGTATATTTAAATAATCCGCGTCACGAGAAATCTTCAAGACAGCAACGAGGGTCAAGTATCTTGCCGAGTTGCCTCTTTGCGGCGGTTATTTGTCAATGAGGCACATACGAAACAGGCTCCAACCCGGGTTTTCGTATGTGCGGCGGCTCGTCCGTGGGGGTTATTTGTCAATGAGGCACATACGAAACAGGCTCCAACCCGGGTTTTCGTATGTGCGGGGCATCGTCTGGTGGCCTCTTCACCATTTCTTGTCAATGATTACCAACAAAAACGCCCGACTCTTTGTATTGCGTACGTGCGCGTAAAAGTCTATCGACTTATATTTATCAATGAATACGTACGGTATTGCCAAATACATGAAACATATATCTGAATTCAAATTTCACACGCGCATGAATCATCGATTTCGTGCACAAAATCTGACGCTCCCGGCGCGCGCGAGGTGTCTGAAAGCCACGTAAAAATACTTCGAGACTCATTTATCGATATAAGCCGTAGTTCATTTGACCATGTAATGGGGTGCCTCACATATGTTTTTGAGTCACCACCCCTTTCTCGATGAATGAAATCTTATTCCAACTATTATCCACAAATCTTCCACATCCAATATTGACAGCCACGCATTCCGTGTTATCTTAGTGTTATACAAAGGTAGCACAGTATAGAGGTGGACGGATGGAATTTCGAACAGACACTCCGATCTATTTGCAGATCGCGACTCATATCAAGGAGCAGATCATGAGTGGGTCTCTGAGCTACGGCGATAAGTTGCCGTCGGTCCGTGAGTATTCTCTTCTGTTTGAGGTGTCGGCGCTGACGATGCAGCGCGCGCTGGCCCAGCTCGACGCGGAGGGGATTATTCAGGCGAAGCGGGGGATCGGGAACTTCGTCCTCAGTGACTGCCGGGAGAATCTGGAGGCCCGAATGGTCGATCAGCAGGTTCAGGAATTTGTCGCGAAAATGCGCAACGTGGGTCTTTCCACGGAGTTTATTCTGGAAAAAGTGAAGGAGGCATTGGGCAATGGATGATTTCATTACGATAAAGGGAGTATCGAAATCGTTGCATAATAAGGTTGTGATCAAGGATCTCACGTTATCGATCGCGTCCGGTCGGATTGTCGGACTCCTCGGCAACAATGGCATCGGTAAGACGACACTCCTCCGCCTTCTCGGAAATATGCAGCTGCCGGACGAGGGTGAGATCCGGATCGAAAATAGGCCGGTCTCAGCCGCCGTCGCGAAAAACATCGTGTATCTACTCGCACCGGATCATCTCTTTGAATGGATGCGGGTAAAGGACGCGATCACATACCACAAGGATTTTTTCCCCGACTTCGACACGAAGAAGGCGTACCGGATCTGTGACGAGATCGGAATAAAACCAGAGGAGCGAATCGATCGAATGTCCAAGGGGAATCAGGAGAGAGTCTGTCTTATCCTGGCTTTCTCCAGAAATGCGAAGCTCTACCTCATGGACGAGCCCCTGGGTGGCATCGATCCGACATTCAAAAGGGGCATCAAGAGATTCATTCTGGAGAATCTTCCGGAGGACGCGACGATTATCATGTCCACCCATCTTCTGAAAGATCTCGAGATGCTTTTCGATCAGATTCTGATTATGAAGGAGCAAACGATCATCAGTATCGATACGGACGAGATCCGGGCCGAACGCGGCCAGTCGATTGATGATTACTATGAGGAGGTCATGTCCGATGCTGTCAATCATTAAGTGGGAATTCATTAAGACGGGTAGGCGATTATGGGGGATCGTAATTTACATTATTGTTGATCTTCTCATCTCCTATTTGATCCCGATTGACCTCCCGTGGGGGAAGACCGACTCTTTTGATCCCTTGGTGCTCTTTCTCTCACTGAGCGTCGGATTCTGTTTTCTTTTTCTTGCCTTCTACCCGATGTACAACATGATCTGCGATTTCCGTAAGAAGTCCTACGCATTAGAGCGGTCATCCGGGGTGGAGATGTGGAAGGCAATCCTCGCGAAAAGCATCGTGAACCTTGCCGTAGTCTTACTTGTGTTTGGAGGGTTGTTTCTGGCATCAAAAGTGTTTCAAAGATTTAGTACGGATCATGTGAAATATTTATATCTTACTCAGAGCGAAAGAATTCCAGATGGATGGGTTTTCCCTATATTTCTCATTGAAGTTGCAATTATAAATCCCGCACAAATCCTGTTCGGGTATATCATGGCTTCGACCGGCAGAATATTCCGCAATCATCGGATTATCGGAACGCTACTTTGGCTTGCGGTGTTCAATTTTATTACCATGGGAGTATGGAATACCGGTAACTATCTCCTTCCCGAACTGGTTATGGCATTGCTCCTGTTCGTCGTGGCTGCTCGACGAGCGGATCGGCGGTATGAACAATTTGTTGGAAACATGTGAGAGGTCTCGTGTTATTCCTCGCATTTTGCATCCTCGGATCTGAAATCCTTCGGAATTCGATCCTGCGGAAAAAATGCTTGAGAAAACCACTCGCCCTCGGAAAGAAAAATTGGTAGTTTGTGGGTCGGAGAACCCGTGCGATAGAAGGCTTCGCCGGCGGCAGAACAATTGGTAGTGAGCGGATCGGAACGGCCGTTCGAGAAATGATTCGCCCGCCTGGTAGGTGTAACTGTTACTCTAGTGGGTTAAGGGATAGAGCGTGCTAACTGGAACTATTTGAGTTGTATGAGCGCCGGTTGCGGCGCTCATATTTTTGGAACGAGCCGCGAGCGGCACTCCGACATAAGGATCGAGCTCGGTGGCCGCGCCAAGTCTGGGCGAAAACGTAGGTTGCGGTCGATTTCGCCCATAAAGAGGAGAGAAGGAGTCTGGGCGAAATGGTGGGTCGTGCCTCTTTTCGCCCATATAAGGATGATTTGGATCGAGCGCCGGATGCGTCAAGTATGGGCGAAAACGTGGGTCGTGCCTCTTTTCGCCCATAAAATGATGACATGGAACGCGTGCCGAGAGCGCCAAGTATGGGCGAAAACGCAGGTTGAGGTCGATTTCGCCCATAAAGAGGAGAGAAGGAGTCTGGGCGAAATGGTGGGTCGTGCCTCTTTTCGCCCATAAAAGGATGATTTGGATCGCGCGCCGAGAGCGCCAAGTATGGGCGAAAACGCAGGTTGAGGTCGATTTCGCCCATAAAATGGAAAGAGGGAGTATGGGCGAAATGGCGGGTTTTGGTTCTTTTCGCCCATAAAAAGATGATTTGGATCGAGCGCCGAGAGTGCCAAGTATGGGCGAAAACGTGGGTTGTGATCGATTTCGCCCATAAAAAGGAAGGAAGGAGTCTGGGCGAAATGGCGGGTTGTGGTACTTTTCGCCCATAAACAGATAATTTGGAAGGCGCGCCGAGAGACCGAAGATCTGATTGACGCCCCCAGTAACATGCATGACAATAGAGGAAGATTATTTGTCAGTAAGGAGACCTCTCTCGCGCGAGAAGATGTTGAAACAGTTTTCCCATCTGGCGACCGGTGAATTGACGGCGGTGGTCGTCTTCGCGATCGTCGTTTACCTGCTGGTGGAACGATTTCCGGAGCTGCGACTCCTGTCGCATTGGCCCTTCTGGAGTGCGTTTCTCACCCTGGAATTCATTCTTCTGCAGGGGAGTCTCTATTGGTTTCTTAAGTATCGAAGCCTTCAGATGAAGTCAGCATCCATGCCGTCCGGCGCGACTCGATCATTTCGGATTCTGCAGATTCTGGATCTCGGACTCATTGGCTTGTCGTTGATTCTCTTTATTGTCGGCAGTTTTCGTGAACTTGGGTTCCCCGCGATAAGCCTTGCTATTTCGATCTTTGTTCTTCTTTTCGCGATAGCGGAATATGTGAATTATTTCCACTACCAGCTGTCGTACAAAATGGCGGAATGGCCGCTCGTGATCCGGTCGGGAAGGCTGAAGAAATCTTGTCTCAGTAAGGATTTTCGCGAAAAGAAATAGAAGGACGGAAGTATTCACGCGGAGCATCTGGTCATGGACGTGCGGATGTTCTATGCTTTGATTAAGGCCGTCAAGCGGGCTCGGAGGTAAATTTATGGAATCAATGATTGCGATCATGAAGACAAGGCGTTCGGTGCGAAGCTATCGACCGGATCCGATCGAGGCAGAGAAGCTTGCCGCACTGGAGGCGGAACTGGATAAGAATCAAGTCGGACCTCTGGGTAGCAGGGTCCGTTTTGCCCTGATCGACGCTTCGGATTATCCCGCGGCGGAGCTCAAGAAGTTCGGTACCTACGGCTTCATCAAGGGTTCTCGCGTGTACATCGCCGGTGCGGTCAATCCGGGTGGGTTTTCGATGGAAGATTATGGCTACTTGATGGAGAAGAACATTCTCCATGCGACCGGGCTCGGACTCGGCACGTGCTGGCTGGGCGGATCGTTGAACCGCAGCACCTTCTCAGAGCAGCTGAAGACGACCGCGGAGGAAGTGATTCCGGCGGTCACGCCCGTGGGATATGAAGCGGAGAAGCGAACGATGATCGATCGTATGATCCGGATGAGTGCCGGCGCGGCGAATCGCAAGAAGCCGGAGGAGATTTTTTTCGCGAAAACAGCGGGGACCCCGCTTGATCTTGGCTCGATCGGCGAATACGCGACAGCCCTGGACGCGGTTCGCGGCGCGCCGTCGGCTTCCAACAAACAGCCCTGGCGGATCATCAAGGGGGAGAAGAACCTCTATCATTTCTATCTCAAAGAGGACGCCGCCTACAATAATGCCTTCAAGGGTATCAAGATTCAGAACCTCGATATCGGCATCGCGATGTGTCATTTCGAGTACGCGGCGAATGAACTGGGACTCGGTGGCAAGTGGATGATCGAGAAACCGGACTTGGTGGCGGGGGATCTCCAATATATCGTCAGTTGGGACGGAGATTAACGTTCGAGTGTAATCCAATACCTCTCGAAAACTTCCCCCTGATCCGTGTCTTCCGAGTCGAGCACGCCGCCGTTGTTGCGGATCGCTCGAGAGGAGGGCACGTTTTCTTTGGCGCAGGTGATCAGGATCTTCTCCAGTCCCATCTCTTTGCAGACCTCCAGTCCCTGCGACAGCATGCGCGTCGCATATCCCTTGCGCCGCTCGGCCGGGTGAATGTAGTACGCGACATGGCCACCGCGAAAAGCGAGAACTTCGGTAAGCCGGTGTCGGATCATGATCGCGCCGAGAATCCGATCCGTCGCTGTCTCGAAAAACCAGTAAACACTCTCCGGCACATATCCTTCCGGAAGTCCGATCCCGAGTTGACTGTCGGCAAGTTTTCGCATATCCTCCTCGAAGGAATTGGGCGTAGAAAGTAAGAGCGCGTAGGAGAATCCGACCCGCTGGATATCCTCTCCACATTCCTCAATAAATCGAAGGTATTGGGATTTGTACTCCGGACCGGCCGGAAGAAGAATCACGTCATCCATAAACTTTCGCTCAACTCTCTATAAAGCGGTAGAATTATCATTATCATAACGCATCCGATCGCATGTTTGCAGTGCGAAGAGAGACAAGCGGGGCGATGAACATGGAAAGAAGAATCGATATCGTCTATTATTCGGGGACCGGCGGCACGAAGCAGGTGGCGGAGTGTTTCGCGGACACATGTCGCCAGCAGGGCTACGATGTTATAGCGAGCCGGCTTTTCCAGAACAACGAGGTACGGCTTCGGGAGGATTCCATCCTTCTTCTTCTCTACGCCGTCCATGCCTGTAACGCACCGGAACCGGTGTATCACTTCCTTGATGGATTGCCGACCGTGCAGAATTCTCCGGCAGTCGTGATCTCAGTATCCGGCGGCGGCGAGGTGATACCTAATACGGCGTGCCGTGTGACCTGCATCAAACGCCTGGAGAAGAAAGGGTATCCGGTCTTCTACGAGAAAATGCTGGTGATGCCCCCAAATGCCTTCGTCGGTGTCGAGAAACCTCTGGCACAACACATCCTCTATGTGTTGCCACGATTAATTGGATCGATCGTCTGGGATATCTCGAATCGGCGGACGCTGCGAACCCGGCCTTTCGGCCCGGACAAGATCCTATCTCGCCTCTGCGAGATGGAGAAGGTCGGCGCTCACCTGGTTGGGAAGAGAATCCGCATAAACGGCGATTGCAACGGTTGCGGCCTCTGTGCGCGCGAATGTCCCGCCGGAAATATCCGGATGCACGAGAAGAAGCCGGTATTCGGCGACGCCTGCCAGTTGTGCCTCAACTGTCTCTACGCGTGCCCGAAGAAAGCCCTGAAGCCGGGCATGGGAAAAATCCTCGTGCTCAAGGAAGGCTACCCGCTTCGCGAATATCGAGCGGTCAAGGCCTTCACGAATCCGGACGAGATCAGACGTGCAACGAGAGGTGTCTTGTGGGGCGGCGTGCGCAAATACCTGATGGAGGCATATCAGCAGGAGACGGAAGAGCGAGGGTGAGAGATCTGTCCGCCGTTCACGTAGCGTATACGTAAACTCTCAAACGCATTTCTACTCGAAAAAACTTGAAATACCAAAGTATTTCGAGTAGGTCACGTACCATCGTTGCAATGAAGATAAAAGCGTTTTGACCGGCCATTTATCGAGGAACTTCATAAGCTTCTGCGTGATCGATTATTGACGGACGATGTCGTTCAGGAGGAGAAGGTCGCAGTCGCGTCCAAAGCGATCTATTCGTAGCTCGGATTCCACATACTTACCTATATTTCCAATGAAGATTGGACACAAGAGCAAATGATCCGTTCCCTTATTGAGCAGATGTCGGTAGTTGTCGCCGGAATATCGCGGGTCGAAAGGGATTCGTACGAAGGAAAAACGTAGGGCGAGGCAACCGGCTGCCTGTTTTCTGAAAACATCACACAATGCACGTTGTTTTGTGTAAAATATATTCCAATAGGGCTTGCATCAGATTCATGATTCGCAAGGTATTTGATTATTTCGCGTATCACTGTGATTTGCGAAATTTTTCCGTTTCTCTACAGGAGAGCGCATGACCGACAGGGAATTCTTGCATCAATTTCGTCGCGGCATCGGTAGCGCGATTGTTGAACTCCAAGATAATGAGCAGAGGGAACGATTCAAAGAGATCGTTCTTCGATGCTGCCTGAAAGATATTGGATACGACATACAATCGGAGGGCACAAAGGGTGATTATCTTTACCAGGCGATCTCTACACTTGGCTGTGAAGACGAATTTCTTGCAAGAGTTCCGGATGTCTATCTGCGCCGGCTTCCCCATGGTCTCATGGTTCAAATCACGGATCTTCTGACAGCATGCGAGCGGAACGGATCAAATAGAGCGTTCGATATTCTGCGCATGAAACACAAACAACTATGGTTACGTCTCAAAACACAGAAAACGTTTCCAACCCGTTATTGTGAACGCGAACAGTTTGAGACACTGCAGATTGCTTTTCTTTATCGCGGTGGGTGGAAATCTTTTGAGAACGCTATACATAACGCAGGAGCAATTATCCTCAAAAGAGGGGAAGACTTGTGTTCCGAGTATGATTGGTTCTTTGCATGTGCCGAAGACCGTTTCGACGAACAAAGAGTACAAACGTACTTGCATACGGCGGGGGAGACATCTCCTCGGGTTCGTGCAATGCGAGACGCGTACGAGGCTTCACGGGCTCTCGCAGAAGAAAGAGACAAGAAACGTGTGCAGAGCCCGATCACGGCTGATCTTCTGATCTCCGATATACAGAATTCTTCTTCGGATGATAAACCTTACAGGGTGATTGGGAAAATACTGCGATTCGGACGTGAAGCGAGCAAGGCAGAGCTTGTCCTTTTGGCTGAGCGGATCAAGTCCGAAGAGGACCCCGCCGTGCTGGCACGCTTGCTGAGGGTTTACCAGGATGTTGATTATCCGCTTGACCCGGCATTCCTCCTGGAACTTGCCCGCTCAAATCATGCAGAGCTTCGTGAAGCTGCTGTACAGGCACTCGGCCGTTTTCGAGAGAAATCCATTCATGACTTGGCCGTCTCGTTGATTGAGGAGAATGAAGCAGATCTCGCGCTCACTCTTTTGCAGAAGAACTGGAGAAAAGCCGATGACGCTCTTATCGAATCAATCGTGCTCAAATCGCGCCGCGTAACGCATGCTATGCAAATGAATCTGCTAGAGCTATACCTGAAACATAGGTCTTGCTCTTGCGGGAAGATCCTGTTGCATACCTATAGAAACGGCGAGTGTGGATTTTGTCGCCGCTGGGTCATTGATGCTATGGCGAAAAACAAGATTCTGACAGATGAAATCTTAAGGGAATGCCAATACGACTCCTACGACGAGACACGAGCGTTCGCGGATCGATTACTGAAAAGAAGAGCGAAAGCAAATTGCCAATAAAGAGGAGAGCCCCTATGGAGAAGAGCAAAAAGTTCACCTTGTACTCTGTTCTCGCTACGATTGCTGTATTCGCAGCATCCTTCTACCCCCTCTATATGGGAGCGCGCGTTATCTCCGACATGATCGCATACGGGACGGTGCAGAGCGAGAATTACCCGAAGTATATAATTCCGTATACGCCAATCAGTGTTGCCGTGATTCTCGGAGTTCTTCTGATGCCTATAATACTGAAGCACGTCAAACGCAGGCCGACGCTTCTGGCTTCGGGGATATCCGTCGTCATCTTCCTCGTCACCGAGACGTTGCTCGAAAACATGGTAGTTGTCACGACACAGGGATCGAGTTCGATCGAAAACTGGCAGACCTACATGTGTGCGGTTCCGCCGGAAGGCTTTGCGTCTCGCACGTGGACGTCGGTAAATATCCTTGGCGGGGAGTTTGATCCTCTCTATAAGCTGCATTTCTACGTGATTGCTATACTTATGGTACTTGCCCTGATCAATTGCCTGTATGGATTTGGACGCATGGTCCAGACCGGTGACACGAAGCGCCGCCGCTCTCTGATCTTGTTATCGATCGTGAGTGGCTTATTTCTCGGCCTGTGCATCTGGGCTTGTTTCACGGCATTCTATCGCGGCGGAGAATTGTTGGTGTCCCCGACATCCGCCTGGCTGATGGGGATATTTTTCGTGACGCTTGGGGTGACCTGCGGCTTGTTCGCAGGCTCTTTCCTGCAGGATAGGAAGAAATCGATCGCGGTCATTGTTCCCACTCTTCTTGCTATGCTCATGGCCGTCGTTATGTACATGGGGGAGTTGATTCTTCTCCACGGACATCTCTATCAGTTCGGGACGGGATGGTTTTACGAACGAATTCTCTTCCTGGCACCAGTGGATTACCTGATTGTTCTTTTCTCCGGCGTCATTACGGCGGGGATAACACTCGCGAGCGCGCCGAGATCTGAAGCGAAAATGAACATTGAACAAAACGCTTCCCAAGATACGAGATGTGATGATTAGGAGAAACGTATGCGCATTATCATTCTCGGCACCGCGGCGGCAACCGCTGTTCCTCTTCCGTTTTGCCATTGTGAGACGTGCTGCACGGCGCGAGTCTCGGGCGGGAAAGACGTCCGAAAACGTTCGTCAGCCATCGTAAATGACGTGTTGCTTCTGGACCTGAGTCCGGATCTTGCCAGTATGGCGGGCATGTATGGGATCGATACCGCGAAGACCCGGTTTCTTTTGCAAACACACGCGCATACGGACCACTTTGACGCGGGACATTTTGTGACGCGGAGTTCTATGTATGCGTCGCAGGATGTCAGTCATCTGGATATCGTGGCCTCAAAGGGAACGTTGGGCGAGATGAATCGTATGATTCTGGCGAATGAACCCACGATGGATCTTTTCGATCCGGAGTTTCAACGGGACGCAAATTTTACCCTGCATGAAGTTCATGCAGGGGAGACCTTTTCGCTCGGAGAATACTGCATATCCGCGCTCGACGCACAACATGACGAGAGGACGGAGGCGCTGATCTACCTCATCGCGTATCGCGGTAGGACATTCCTGTATGCGACGGATCTTCGCACGATCAACGAATCGACCTGGGAGCTTCTTGCGAAGAATACACTTGATGTTGTCCTCATTGACCAGACATACGGCGCGGGGCATAACGCCGGCGGGCATCTGGATGCCGGACAAGTCGCGGAAATCGTTCGCGAAATGAAGCGTCTGCGGATTGCCGATGCGTACACACAGATCTATGCCACACACATCTCCCACGAAGGCAACGGGACGCATGAGCAGATGGAAGAGGCGGCTCGACCGCTCGGATACCGCATCGCATGGGACGGAATGATAATACAACTGGATGAATGAAGTGATTATTGTTTTCGCACATACTGGCGTATGATGAGAAGAAGATCTCTTTTCGAGAAAAAGGAGGCCTCCCATGTTTGATCTATTAATGATCGCCCCTTGCGGCCTGGATTGCACAATTTGCCATAGAGCCGTGGAGCCCGTGAATCCTTGCAAAGGATGTAGGGGACCTGTTGAATTCATGGCGGACTACTGCCGTAACCGATGTCCGATAAGAAAATGCGACAAACGGTCGGGTTTCGCGACGGACTTCTGTGACGCGTGTCCGGATTATCCTTGCGAAGAAGTAATGGAGAAGCAGACTCGCTATACGACGGAGTATCCGCTCGTGGAATCTCCGGACGAGAATCTACGACAAGTCCGCCAGAACGGGATGGAAGCGTTCATCGCGGAAGAAACCGCGCGATGGACATGCGGCGAGTGCGGCGGGGTGATCTGCGTTCATTCGGGAACGTGTGCGCGTTGCGGCAAGACGTTCGGAGATCAGACGAAGAATCATGAGCCGTGATGACGCGAGAAATTTTGCGATGCTTTTCGCCCGGCTCTGATCTTCATGAAACCTGATAATCCCGTGCACCAGATGCTAGGTAATCCTGACTCCGGGACGCTAGGATGAATCGTATAAGGAGGATATGCTTTTGGATTGGCCAGAACGGATGAATCAGGCGATGGACTATATCGAAAAGAATCTGGCAGGCGAGATCTCGTACGACAAGGTTGCGCAGATCGCATGTTGTTCCACCTATCATTTTCAGCGGATGTTCTCGTTCATCACAGATCTTCCGCTGTCGGAGTACATACGAAGGAGACGCCTGACGATGGCGGCCTTCGAGCTCCAAACCGGTGGAATCAAGGTGATCGACGCGGCGCTCAAGTACGGATACGAGTCGCCGGAGGCTTTCAGTCGCGCCTTCAAAAATCTGCACGGAATCATGCCGGCGGCGGCGCGCAAACCCGGTACCGTGTTAAAGGCTTACCCCAAGATGTCCTTCTCAATATCGATCAAAGGAGATAAAGAGATGAGGTATCGAATCGAACAAAGAGAAGCTTTTCGTGTATTCGGCGCGACGGCAAGAATAAGTACCGATCATGAGAAAGCGTTCCAACAGGTTCCGGACTTCTTCCGGAAGTGCGACGAGGACGGCTCGACGAATGAGATCAACCGGCTGCTCGGCAGGTTCCCGGACAACTGCACCCACTCGGCGCTCTATGATTTCGACGAGACAGAATTCACGTATATGCTGTGGCAGTACCTGCCGGAGGGAATGAATGTGCCATCACGATTCTCGACGCTATCCGTGCCGGCAAAGACATGGGCGATCTTCGACGTCGAAGGCCGCGAGATGCCAAGCATGTGGCGGCGGATCTGGTCCGAATGGTTCCCGTCGTCGGAGTATGAGACCGTGGAGGGCCCGCAATTCGAGATGTACTACGGGCTTGCGCGGCATCAGAACGGGTACGGCGAGATCTGGATTCCGGTGCAAAGCAAGAAGAAATAGCCACATCGGGTCAGGGAGCAGAGCAGATGATGTTGACACGAGAACAACAGGCGGAGACACTTACGACACTTGAAACACTGATCACGCGATGCGAGAAGGCCTTGCCGAAATTCGCGACCGGGACTTCGCAGCACACGCTGCTGGTGAACCGCTTGTCGGCGCTTCGGCTTGGACAAGCGTTGATGACCCGATCGAATGAAGTTTCATTTTCGCGAAAAGAAATCGAGGCAGCGCGTGCACCGCTCGCCTCGATTCTTCATAAGTGTGAGAAAGCCGTTGCGAAGCATGCGATCGGCAGTGTGACCTATACAAAACTCGAGAAACAGATGCGCGCGATGCGGGT
>JACCEE012622536.1_pt1 | contig 16317 bp, 13 predicted proteins | sample 7449931 | NCBI WGS metagenome assembly JACCEE01 (sample SAMN15323457, study PRJNA562643) | freshwater metagenome | isolation source: river surface water | place: USA:Blue River Watershed | collected 2017-08-19 | reverse complement strand
TATAAATTTGATTATAATTCCGTTTGGAATTAAACGGCGGATCAATATAACATAAATCAACACTTTCTGTGGCAATATGATTTCTCAGAACTGCTAAATTGTCGCCATAATATAATTTATTTTGCATATTTTTAATTTCACTAAAATTTTGAAAATCAATATTAAGAATTTATTGCGCATTTAATTGATCACTAGCCACTAAACCATCTTTAAAATGAATGATTCTTTTCGCATATTGTGCCATGTCCAATTCATGAGTCACCATTAAAATCGTAATGCCTAATTGATGATTAAAATTACGCAACATTTCCATCACTTCTTGACTACGCGCAGAATCCAAATTCCCCGTCGGTTCATCAGCCAATAAAACCGTAGGCTGAGTCACAATTGCCCGCGCAATTGCCACTCGTTGTTGCTGACCGCCGGATAATTCTGCCGGAGTATGATGTTCCCAACCGGTTAATCCTACGGTTTTTAAGGCGGCTAAAGCCAATTGATGTCTATAAGCTTTATTTAAACCACGATAAATCAAGGGCAATTCAACATTTTCCAAAGCAGTGGTGCGTGATAATAAATTAAACCCTTGAAAGATAAAGCCTAAATAATGCCGACGTAATAAAGCTCGTTGATCACGCGACAATCGATTGACTTCAACTTGTTGAAAAAAATAACTTCCGGTAGTCGGTACGTCTAAACATCCCAAAATATTCATAGTCGTTGATTTACCACAACCGCTATGTCCCATGATGGCTACGAATTCTCCTGCATAAATGTCTAAATTCACCCCGCGTAAAGCTTGCATTGCCGCTGAACCTGAGCCATATGTTTTGGTAATTTCGCATAAGCGAATTAAAGGTTGATTCATTTTGCCGCGCTCATCGTATCGATAATTATCAACATCCCTTCGGCTAAAGCTGGAGAAGCAATCACAGTCATTTCACCATCAGATAATCCTTGTGTAACCGGAATTGATTTTGGCTGATTGTGATCTAATGTCCAAACTTGAGCCGAGTTTTTTTGATGATGCAATTTGCGTTGATGAGCTTTTTTGGGAATACTCGAACGTGGCGGAGTCGGTAATAATTTTTCTACAAAACTTTTGGAGGGTTCAGTTTTTTTAGGTTCAGTATCCAAACTAAATCGCAACGCTGCATTTGGCACTAAAAAAGTATTTTTTATTTGATTAACAATGATTTCAGCGGTGGCAGTCATTCCGGGACGTAATAATAATTGACTGTTATTCACGCTTAACAAAGTGGGATAAGTGACCACACCATTAATGGTTTGTGGCGCGTAGCGAATTTCCTTAATGATTGCCGGAAAAATTTGATTCGGATACGCATCGACCGTAAAACTTGCAGGTTGTTGTAAAGATATTTTGCCAATGTCAGCTTCATCAACATCAACATGTAATTCCATTTCGGTCAAATTCTTAGCAACGGTAAACATCACTGGTGTTTGCAAAGAAGCTGCAACGGTTTGACCTTTCTCGATTTTTCGATCTAACACAATGCCATCAATCGGTGTACGGATACTGGCTTTGAGTAAATTGGTTTGATCTAATTGCAATTGTCCTTCAGTTTGTTGAATCGATGCTAAAATTTGACTTTTTTGAGCAATCGCCCGATTTAAATTTGCTTGAGCTGCAATTAAATCTTGTTTTGCCGGTAATTGTCCGGCACTTAATTGCCGCGCGTGTTGCATCAACGCTAACACTTGTTGTTTCTCAGCAATAGTCGCTTCGATTTCTGTCAATTTACCTTTGGCTTGCTCAAAAGCCCCTTGAGATTGTTTGACTCTGGCTTGAAAGAGTCGTAAATCCAAAGTCGCTAACACTTGTCCGGCTTTGACATGATCACTAAAATCGGCTTTGATGTCGGCAACCGTACCGGAAACTTCAATACCGATGTCAACTTCAGTGACCGGTTCTAATTTTCCAGTAGCGGTGACAGTAACTATTAAATCTCCGCGTTTAAGCGCGACAGTTTCAAATTGAGCTACGGATTGATCAGCAGTATCATAAATTAATAAATAAAAGGCTAATCCTAATCCGATTAAAATAATACTCACTGAAATAATAATCAATGGTCGAGGATGACGGACAGGATTGTTAAGCCCTAAAGTTTGTTTAATATCGTTTTTTTCTATATCAAGCATATTTAAATAAACTGGCTAATAATAGTGAATTATCGACATTGATTGATCAAAAATTAATCAATACCGATTGTGTTAAATGTTCCTTTAAAATAATAGCCAAATTTAGCCTTGTCAATTGTTTCGATACGCTATTATCGGTTATGATATACGCTAATTAAATTAAAAAGTTTCACAAATGTTTGCAATTATTTTAGGATTAAGTTTTATTTTTAGTGCCACAGCGAATGCCGCAGATTCGCGGGCTACTGGTGATTTAGGTGTGGTGATTGAACGGGCAAGTGGTTCAGCATTAATTGTCGAACATAGTCATCATCAACTGTTGGCAAAAATTAATGAATTAGGTGATTTATCTCATGTTTCAGTGGTTTTTTCTCGTGATCAACATTATGCCTATATTTTTGGACGAGATGGTGGATTAAGTAAAATTGATTTAATTGAAGATGAAATTAATCAGCGAATTATTCAAGCCGGTAATAGTATTGGCGGTGCAATTTCACAAGATGGCAAATTAATTGCGGTATCGAATTACGAACCCGGCGGAATTAAAATCTTTTCCAGTGAAGATTTACACTTAATTGCGGATATTCCAGCCTCATATGGCGAAGGAAAATTATCAAAAACCGTAGGATTAGTCGATGCGCCTCATCAACAATTGGTTGTGAGTTTATTTGATGCCGGTGAAATTTGGTTAATTAATTTACAAAATCCTATGCAACCGCAAATTCAAAAATTTAAAAATATTGGTAAACAACCCTACGATGGTTTTTTAACTCAGGATGGACGTTATTATATTGCCGGTTTATTTGGCGAATCGGGATTGGCATTATTAGATTTATGGAACCCACAATTAGGCGTAAAACGTATTTTAACGGATTATGGACAACACGAACCCGAATTGCCGGTTTATAAAATGCCGCATTTAGAGGGCTGGTCAACCACTGGTGAATGGTTATTTATTCCGGCTTTGCATCAACAAGAAGTTTGGGTTATTAATCGGCACAATTGGCAATTACATCAACGAATTAAAATGGCGGGACAACCGGTATTTGTGAGTGCGCAACCTGATGGTCAACAAATTTGGGTGAATTTCGCTTTTCCGAATAATCATTTAGTGCAAATTATTGACGTTGCAAATTTAACCGTTAAAAAAACTTTAACCGTAGGTAAAGCCGTATTGCATTTTGAATTTACGCCTAAAGGAGAACAGATATGGATGGCGGTTCGTGACGATAATTTAGTGAAAATCTATGATACGTTGACATTCACCCAGATTGCAGAATTAGCAGCGGATAAACCGAATGGCATTTTTTTTAGTCATCGCGCTTATAAAATTGGTTTTTAAACCATGCAATTATCTCATTTACAACAAATCTTATTAAACAATTATCAACAACGATTTCCGTTAGTTTCTCGCCCTTATTTACAAATTGCTGAAGAATTAGGCGTAACTGAAATCGAAATTGTATTCGCTTTTGAACAATTAATTCATGCAGGATTAATTAGTCGATTAGGCGCGGTTATTAAACCGAATCAAATGGGTCATAGTTGTTTGGTTGCAATGCAAATTCCCCCTGCACAATTAATCACGATTGCGAATATGATTAATCAATATTCACAAGTCAATCATAATTATGCGCGAGATCATGAATGGAATTTGTGGTTTGTAATCATTGCTGATAATGAAAATGAATTAAATCAACTATTAAGCGATATAGAAGTTAAAACCGGTTTTAGCACCATGCGTTTACCATTAATTAAAGATTATTTTATTAACTTAGGATTTGAATTAAATTTTGAATATCGATAATATTGACCGACAATTATTAAGCTTTGTTCAACAGGGATTACCCATCATTCCCAATCCTTATTTAGCGATTGCTGAACAATTGGCAATTAGTGAAACCGAAGTTTTTCAGCGATTAACGGAATTACTTGAAAATGGCATAATAAAACGATTCGGAGTGATTGTTCATCATCGACCTTTGGGTTATTGTGCAAATGCAATGATTGTATGGAATATTGCTGATCATTTAATTGATCAAATCGGTCAACAATTTAGCCGAGAAGCGTTTATTAATTTATGTTATCAACGTCCGCGTAGAGCGAATTGGAATTATAATTTATATTGTATGATTCATGGCAAATCTAAATCGCAAGTGTTAGCCCAAATACAGCAATTAATTGACAATTATCAATTAACTGATATTGATTATCAAATATTATTTAGTGAACAGTGTTTTAAACAACGCGGGGCAATTTATACTTTTCGTTCTTATCCAAAATAAGTAAAATGATTAAAGATGAATTAGATAAAGCAATTATTAATCGATTACAATACGGTTTAGAAATCATTGCTCAACCTTATCAACAAATTGCGACAGAATTAAAGATTTCTGAAGCAGAATTATTAACTCGTTTACAACGATTATTAAATGAAGGAATTTTGACAAGAATAGGTCCGATGTTTCATCCAGAATTGATTGGCGGCGGAGTCACTTTAGCAGCACTTCATGCAGAGGAAAACGTCTTTGATCATATCGCAGAAATCGTTAATCAATTTCCTGAAGTCGCACATAATTATCAACGTGAGCATTTTTTAAATATGTGGTTTGTCATTATTACGGCGCAGCCTGAGCAAATCCCAATTGTAATTAAACAGATTGAACAACAAACCGAATTAAAAGTGTATTCATTTCCTAAATTAAAAGAATATTTTATCGGTTTGCATTTTTTAGTGTAAATCATCCCTTGAAAAAATTTTTTTCGTCCCTACATTGAAGATTGTCTTTATTTTTTATTAGGAAATATAACTTTATGACTGTTGAAGCTCAAAAACAAACCTTAGGTTTTGAAACCGAAGTTAAGCATTTATTACATTTAATGATTCATTCTTTGTATAGCAACAAAGAAGTATTTTTGCGCGAATTGGTGTCTAATGCTTCAGATGCAGCCGAGAAATTGCGTTTTGAAGCTTTATCAAATAGCCATTTATATGAAAATGATCCGGAATTAAAAATTCGGCTTGAATTCAATAAAGAACAACGTACGATTAAAGTAATTGATAATGGCATTGGTATGACTCGCGCTGAAGTGCAAGAACATATTGGGACTATTGCAAAATCAGGAACGAAACAATTTTTTGAATCTTTAACCGGCAATCAAGCGAAAGATAGCGAATTAATTGGTCAATTTGGTGTCGGTTTTTATTCAGCTTTTATTGTCGCAGATAAAGTCACTTTAATTACTCGTAAAGCTGGATTAAATGCTGATCAAGGCGTGCGTTGGGAATCCACTGGTGAAGGCGAATATACGTTAGAATCGGTTGAAAAAGACACGCGCGGAACTGAAATCATTTTACATTTAAAAGACAGCGAAGATGAGTTTTTAGAAGATTATCGTTTACGTTCGATTATCAAAAAATTCTCGGATCACATTTCGTTGCCTATTGTAATGGATAAAACCATTCCAGCAGTAAAAGATGAAGAAGGTAATATTACTGAAGCAGAAAAAATTGAAACCGAAACGGTAAATAGTGCTTCGGCTTTATGGACTAAATCTAAAGATGAAATTTCTGAAGAATCTTATCATGAATTTTATAAACATGTTTCGCATGATTATCAAAATCCTTTAGCCCATATTCACAGTAAAGTGGAAGGTAATAATGAATATACTTTATTGCTCTATATTCCCGCGCGCGCACCTTTTGATTTGTGGGATAGAGAAGCTAAACACGGCGTGAAATTATACGTTCGTAAAGTGTTTATTACGGATGATGCTGAACAATTAATGCCACGTTATTTACGTTTTATTCGCGGCGTAATTGATTCCGATTCATTACCGTTAAATGTGTCGCGCGAAATCTTGCAACAAAGTAAACAAATTAGCGCAATTAAAACTGGAGCCGTTAAAAAAGTTTTATCTTTATTGGAACAAATTGCTAAAGAAGAAGATGGCGATAAATACGCTAGTTTCTGGTCAATTTTCGGCACAGTTTTAAAAGAAGGGGTAATTGAAGATCATAAAAATAAAGAAAGAATTAGTAAATTATTAAGATTTTCCAGCACCCACAGCGATGCGGTAACACAAACTGTTTCTTTAGAAGATTATGTTAGCCGCATGAAAGAAGGACAGGAAAAGATTTATTATGTCATTGCAGACAGTTTTGCCTCGGCAAAAAATAGTCCGCATTTAGAAATTTTCCGTAAAAAAGGCATTGAAGTTTTATTATTATCGGATCGAGTTGATGAATGGTTATTGTCCAGTTTAACTGAATTTGACGGTAAACATTTACAATCCGTTGCTAAAGGCGAATTGGATTTAGATAAATTAGAAACCGAAGAAGATAAAAAAGAATTAGAAAATGCTAATCAGGAATTTGAATCGGTATTAAATCAAATTAAAACCGTATTAGGAGATAAAATTAGCGACGTACGTTTAAGTCATCGATTAATTGATTCGCCCGCTTGTTTAGTCACAGAAGCATATGGCATGAGTTTAAATATGGCGCGAATTATGAAAGAAGCGGGTCAAGATGCGAATTTATTTGGCGGTGGCAGCAAACCGATATTTGAAATTAATCCCAATCATGCTTTAGTTAAACGAATTAAAGCCGAACAGGATGATGAACGTTTTGCTGATATTACGCAAATTTTATTTGACCAAGCGATTTTAAGCGAAGGCGGGCAATTAGACGACCCTGCTAATTTCGTACATAAATTAAATGGATTATTACAAAATTTATTACGGTAATCCTCATTTAATTAAGAAACCGGCGTTAAGCCGGTTTTTTACGGTCAATTGTTTTTTCATGATTTAAAATAATTTCATCTCGCGATTTTTTTGACTTAATATTTATCCAATGATTATTCATCCACTTACGCAATTAGGAATTATCACTCGTTATCGGTTTGCGAAATTAGGTCGAGCGAGCTTTTTTTTAATCGAAACTTTAACCGGTTTATTAGAAGTATTACCCAGACCTTATTTGCTGATTAAACAATTATATTCGGTTGGAGTATTATCGTTTTTAATTATTACCATTTCGGGATTATTTGTCGGTATGGTATTGGCATTACAAGGTTATTATACTTTATCCGATTTTGGTGCTGAAGAAGTTTTAGGGCAAATGGTGGCGACTGGATTAGTGCGAGAATTAGGTCCGGTTGTTTCCGCATTATTATTTGCCGGACGCGCCGGCTCTGCCTTAACGGCTGAAATTGGTTTAATGAAAGCGACCGAACAATTATCCGGAATGGAAATGATGGCAGTTGATCCGATTCGACGAATTATTTCGCCTAGATTTTGGGCAGGATTTATTTCTATGCCTTTATTAGCCGCTTTATTTAGTTCAATTGGCGTATTAGGCGGTGATATGGTTGGGGTCGGATTATTAGGCGTAGATAAAGGTTCTTATTGGTCTCAAATGCAAACTAATTTAGATATTTATAACGATATTTTAAACGGTGTCATTAAAAGTATTGTTTTTGGTTTTGCCATAAGTTGGATTGCTTTATTTGAAGGTTACGATTGTGAACCGACTTCAGAAGGCGTAAGTCGCGCAACCACTCGCACAGTCGTCACTTCATCATTAACGATTTTGGGATTAGATTTTATTTTAACAGCATTAATGTTTGGAGATTAATTTATGCAACACAATTATACTCAAGATACTTTAGTCGGTTTATTTGTTGCTAGTGGAATTGCTGCGTTATTTTTTATGGCAATGCAAATTAGTAATTTAGGATCATTACAAGCCAAAGAAACTTATACCATTATTGCTGAATTTGAAAATTCTGGCGGATTAAAAGTTAAAGCTCCAGTGGTAGTTGGCGGTGTCAAAATTGGTCGCGTTAGTGCAATTAATTTAGATCAAAAAAATTTTCGTTCAGTAGTTAAAATGGCAATTGATCCTGAATATAATCAATTACCTGATGACAGTTCCGCCAGCATTTTTACTTCGGGATTATTAGGCGAAAAATATGTCAATTTAGCCCCCGGCGGTTCAGATACGACTTTAAAAAATGGCAGTAAATTAGAAATTACCCAATCCGCAGTGGTATTAGAAGAATTAATTGGACAATTTTTATTTAAAGATAAAGGCGCGCCGGATAAAAAATAATGAATCAATTAAACGTTTCTTTATCTAATCAAGGTATTTTTGAATTAAGCGGTGATTTAACTTTTGCTACCATTGATCGAAAAACTCCGGCATTATGTGATTTCAATCGCATTCAAGGACAAATTATTATCGATTTAACCGCGATTATTGAAACGGATAGCGCGGGATTAGCTTTATTAATTGAATGGCTGAAACAAGCTGATACTTTACAACGTCAAATTGAATTTCGACAATTGCCTCCTCAATTAATCGCTTTAGCTGAATTAACCGGTGTAGCTGAATATTTACATTGTCAAAATTTAATTTAAATAATCATTATTTTGTGCTAGATAATAGCTCAATTCGTTGTTGTAATGTTTTTAGTTCAGGATGATTCTCAGGAAAGAAATGTAATAATAAAGTTTTTGCTTGATGACAACAAATTAATGCTTGAGAGAATTGTTCAGTTTCATGATAAAACTGAGCTAAATGAATTAAACCAATTGCAAAATAAGGATGTTGATTTCCCTGTTTTTGATTAATTAAAGACAAAGCTTGTTGATAATATTGATCCGCTATTTGATACTGTTTTAAGTTTTGATAACATAAAGCTAAATCATAAAATAATTGCAATTTTTTTCTCAATGGAATAGAAAAAGATTGCATTTGATACAGATGATTGATTTTTTGATAATATTCTATAGCAACTGTATTATTTTCTATCTGTTGATAACTGGTTGCTAATAACTGTAAATTTTTTTCAATCGCTATCCAATTATCTGGATAATATTTTTGTTTTAACTCCAATAATGATTGCAGTTTGATAATTGCCGCTTGATAATCATTCAAATTCAAATCATTTTCAGCTAAATATTCTAATGCTTGTAATATTTTATCGGTATCATTTGGATAATACTGATGACAAATATTGATTAATTGTTCAAAATAAGATTTTGCTTTAGCATAATGTTTAGCTTTTGTTTGCAATTCTCCCAATTTAGTTAAACAAGTTATTGCGAATAAATCATGATTTGACTCTATTTGATGAATAGTCCAAGCTAATTCATAATATTTAATTGCCCGTTGAAAATGCGCTAAAATTTCACTGATTTCAGCCAATGGTGTAACAATTTTTTTGATTAATTCAGCATGAGTGTCAGTCAATTCTTTTACAATTTCATAGGCTTGTTCATAAAATTTAATCGCTTTTTTATTATCGGATAATAAGCGATATTGTTCGGCTATTTTAATAAACAAATAACTGATAATCAGTGTGTTTTGTGCCGGTTTTTGTTGATAAAAAGCTAAAGCTAATTCTAAATAATAAATAGCTTTAGTATAATTATTAAGTTGTAGATAAACAGTTGCTAATTGATTCCAATCGATTCCTGAATGTAAATAATCTTTGCCTTGATATTGTTCTCTAATTTTAATCGCTTGTTCACAAGATTGAATCGCTAATAAAGGCTGTTGTAATAATAAATAACTGTCTGCTAATTCAGCATAAATATTTGCAATAATTTGTGGATATTGGTCGGGAAAATGGCTAAATAAAGTCAATACTTGTTGTTGTATTGCTAACGCTAAATCCAATTGCTGATTTAATCGATATGCTTTTGCCAAATTTAATAAACAATTAGCCAATGTTTCAGCTTGAATAAGCGTAGGTTTTGCCAATTGATTAACCACAGACAAACATTGAATGGCATCTTGATATTGTTGTAATTGAAGAGTTATCTCGCCTAATTTTGTTAAATATAAAAGATTATCGGGTTGTAATTTTAAAGCCTTTTGTAAACATTCTACGGCAAATTTTGGTTGCAATTGTAATTGATGAATGTGGGCTAACCAAAATAGCCATTGTGCGGTTAATTCTTTTTCGATTGTTGCACTATCGTTGATTAAGGCTTCTTTTAAAAGTCTTTTAACCGCATTTAAATTTCCTTGTGATAATTTATCTGTAATAGCAATCGCCAGTTGATCAGAATGATTCAGTAAATATGAATATAATTGAAAATAATGATCCGTCCATTGTATTCGTACTGAATCTTGTAATTCAATAGGAATGGAATGCAAGGCAAGTATTTTATTGAATCGATTAATAATCGTAGCAGATAATACAGAGTCTTGAATAAATGATTTAGTATTTAGGTTATTTTGATGATCAAAATTAAAAAATTCAGAATTAATTTTAAAAATCAAATTAGTATCGCTTAATTTTATAATCGCATTTGAACGATTTGTCAATTTGCGGTAAAAATAAAAACAACCTAACATCAAAATAGTCAGCGTTATTATGACATAATAATTTACAGAATCGATCAACGTTACAATTAGATTCATGATCAGCGTTAAAATAGAAAACTTGTGTTTAACATTGTAAAGGTTTAAGGCTATGATTATACTTACGCGTTCGTTTTGTTTAGAAACCCTAAACCCAAACGACGATTAAACCGTAGCAAGGTATGCGATTGTGACAGAAGTCATTTATATTTTTCAAAATATTCTGACAACAATGTTTAATATCTAAATCAATAGCTTATTTTAAAAAACCAATGCCGATACTAAAGTAAACCGCCTGTAAATCACCCAAAAGTTTATATCGTTTAGCATCGCATTTTAGTTGGATGAAATTTTACAATGACCGTTAAATTTAAAATCTTTTTTTTGGTGTTGGTGCCTATTTTTTTCTTATTTGGAATAATTACCCTATATAGCTATCAGCAATCAACCGTTTATCTTTCTTATCAAGCCAAAGAAGGTTTAACGCACAAAGCTTATCATTATGCGGATCGTATCGATGCTTTACTGAATCAAGCCAGCGTCGTAGCCACCACCACCGCACAATTTTTATCGCTGCATCATGATGTATCGAAAACAGAATTGTATGCAATGTTAAAAGCAAATGTGCAAGACAATTCAGCAATTTATGGTGCATCCATCGCCTTTGAAGCTAAATATTCTCCAACTGGAAAGCGGTTCACACCCTCAGTATATCGTGATTCTTCAGCCCTAAAATCTTGGGATAAAGCTCAAAACGATCAAACAAAATCCATACAATGGCAATGGTATAATACAGTACGACAGTTACAGCGTGCTTTGTGGACAGAACCCTATATTGATGATTCTTTCAAAGCGGTACATTTAATTAGTTTTTCGATCCCTTTTTATAATCAACAGCAATTCGCCGGCGTAGCCAGTGTGCATTTGAATTTAGATCAATTGTTATCTCTAGCCGGCATTCAAGGGGAAGATAGTCAGCAAATTTTGCTGATTAGTCCGCAAAATCGGTTGATTTTCCATCATCACTCTGAACGAATTACCCAACCGGTAGTTGCCGCCGATTTGCCTATTTCATTAAAAAGCTTATTGTCTCAATCAAAATCTTTACAAGAATTTCACGCAGCTAATGGCAGTGTTAAATGGTTAGCCAATATTCCAATCGAATCGACAAATTGGCATTTTTTATTGCAATTAGATAAAAAAACCACTGTAAAACAATTAAATCAAACGGTCACTTATATTGCTGTGATTGTATTAAGTGGTTTAATGTTAGCGACTTTAACTGCCGCTTGGGTGATTAATCGAATTGTTAATCCAATCGCGCAATTATCTAAAGCAACAGCAGAAGTGAGTGAAGGGCATTTAGATGTTCATATTTTAACTAAAAACAAAGATGAAATTGGTCAATTAGCCCAACATTTTTCAATGATGGTGAAACGAATTCAAGAACGTGAACAAGCTTTAAAAAATATTAATCGAGAATTAGAAGCTCATGTTTCTCAACGGACTTTAGCCTTAGAACAAAGTCGTGCTAATGAAGAAAAATTTGTGGCGATTTTTGAAGGTTCAAATGATGCCATTTCATTACTTGAAGGACAAAAATTTTTTGATTGTAATCATCGTACTGTTGAAATGTTTGGACTGGAAAATAAAAATGAATTATTTAATCTACATCCCATCGATTTATCTCCACCAGTACAATCAGATGGTCGTCCTTCATCATTAGCAGCAAGCGAATATATTGCAAGGGCTTTAGAAAAAGGCAAAGCGCATTTTGAATGGCTGCATTGTCGGCGTAATGGCGATATATTTCCGGCTGAAATTTTATTATCTGCTTTTGATTATCACGGTAAGAAAATTTTACAAGCAACTATCCGCGATTTGACTGAACGAAAACAAAATGAACGTCGATTAATGCGAAGCGAATATTTATTAAAACTAGCCCAAGAAAGTTCTAAAGTCGGTTTTTATGTAATTAATTTAGAAACCGGTATTTGTGAAAATTCTAATACCATTACGCGAATTTTGGGCATTGAAGAAACTCAGCAATTAACGGTCGCAATTTGGAGTGAATTAATCCATCCAGAAGATAAACAAATGGTAATTGAAGATTATCATCAAAGCACAGAAAATAAACAAACTTTTAATATGGAGTATCGAATTATTCGAGCAAATGATCAAGAAATTCGATGGGTTGAAGTTTATGGTGGATTTGAGCAAACAGCCGATGGTCAACAATCTCATTATTTATTAGGAACGCTACAAGATATTAGTGAACGTAAAGAAATTGAGCGAAAATTGCAGGGACTCAATCAAGATTTAGCTTTACGAATTCAACAACGAACTGAGGAATTAGTACAAGCAGAAAAAATGGCTTCATTAGGTCAATTAATTACTGGAATTGCTCATGAAATCAATACACCATTAGGGGCAATTAGTTCGGCAGCAAATAATATGCGTTATTATTTAACCGAAAGTTTAACCTTTATGCCCAGATTATTTCAATCATTTTCCGCTCAAGAATGTGAAGAATTCTTAATTTTATTACATCGTTCTTTGGATAAAAATCTGCGAATATTATCCGCTAAAGATCAACGTCAAAATCGATTAAATTTAGAACAAGTGTTGTCTAATTATATCGAAGATATGGATGGCATTGCTGATACTTTAGTTGATATGGGAATTTATGATGAAATTGATGATATTTTACCGCTATTACAACGTCAAGATAGTACCGAAGTACTCGATTTAGCTTATAAATTATCAGAAATGAATAAAGGCACTCAAACTATTAATACCGCCGCAGAACGTGCATCTAAAATTGTATTAGCGTTAAAATCATATGCGCATCGAGATGTCTCAGGTAAGAAAACTAAAGCCAATTTAATTGACGGCATAGAAACCGTATTAACTTTATATCAACGACAATTAAAACAGGATATAGAATTACATAAAAATTATGATGAAACTTTACCTATTATTTATTGTTATCCAGATGAATTAACTCAAGTTTGGACTAATTTAATTCATAATGCTTTACAAGCAATGGATAATAAAGGCTTTTTGTCAATTGGTGCGAAACGTGAAGCGCAATTTATTCGGATTAGTATTCAAGATAGTGGAAAAGGCATTGCTCCAGAACATATGTCCAAAATATTTGATGCTTTTTTTACCACAAAAGCTGCCGGCGTTGGCAGTGGATTGGGATTACATATTATTAAAAAAATCGTGAACAAACATGAAGGTAAAATCGAAGTGAGTAGTCAACCGGGTTGCACCGTATTTAGTGTCTTATTGCCAATTGATATTGTTGGAGAACAAGAATGAAATTAATTATGATCTGTGTTGATGATGAAAAAGTTATTTTAGATAGTTTAAAAGCCCAATTAAAATCGGCATTTGGGAATATTTATAGTTATGAACTAGCTGAAAATGGAGACGATGCTTTAGAATTAATTGAAGAATTGGAAGAATCTGGACAAGCCGATAATATCGTCGTAATTGTATCGGATTGGTTAATGCCCGGAATGAAAGGGGATGAATTATTAATTCGGATTCATCAGCGTTTTCCCAGAGTCATTAAATTATTATTAACCGGTCAAGCTGATGAAGTCGCTATTCAACGGGCAATTTCGCAGGCTAATTTACATAAATGTTTACGCAAACCTTGGTCAGAAGAGGAATTAGTAAATTGTATTCGTAGCGCATTAGATGAATATCATTCTTAATCAAATAGTCTAATTTTTATTTTTATTAAAAACCGGATCAATAAGATACTGATCCGGTTTTTTTTATGGTTAAAACATTATAAAACTATTTTGCTACGTCGTTTCCAAAATCCTGCTACCGCAAAACATTGCCAAGCCCATGTCAACCAAGAGATTAATGCCGAAGCTAACCATAATGCCCATAATAACATGAGTAATCGATAAGCCCATAAAGGAATGCTAATAATCGTAATATGGGCGGGAATTTCACCGATTCGATCTTGATACCAATTTAAATCAGTTGCTGAAGAATGATTACCCATAATTTGCATTTCTGGCATTTGTAAAAGTCCGTGATTAACCGCGACAAATAATAGCGTTAAGGAAATTAAGGTTAATAAAACTAAGCTCACTTGTAATAAATTAAAATAAATCGCTTGAGTAAATGGTGATTGAGCTTTCCAGCCTAATAAAAATAACCAAATGATCACGATTAAACCATAAATTAATTCAATTTGACTTAATCCAATTAATAAGAAAAACCATTGATAGGTCGATAATGGGGTTAATGGAATTTTAGCAAGTCCGATGGATACAATAAATAGCATTCCCAATAATCCCCAAAATAAAATAGCCGGACCAAAAAGACTGCCATTTAACCATAATAACCATCGATCTTCGGCGAAATGTACCGTTAAATGATAATTAACACTTTCCATTCCCAAATTAATCATTGGGCTTTGCCAAAACCAAGATTGATTGAATAATTGTTGCCATTGAATGGTGATTTGTTGTTCCCCGGGTTTAATCGGCAAAGTTAATAATTGACCTTGTTGGCGAATCGGTTGATTAACGCCTTGAATAGAAACAGATTGCAATTGTGCATTTACCGGCAATTTCAGCGTATGCAAACCGGCTTTGGAACTGTGAAGTTGCAAATTCAATTCCACATCTTGCGAGCGTTTACCTTGAGTCACCGTCAAGTGCGACTGATCTAGGGTTAAAGTTCGCCCCTTGACTGCTTGTGGACGACTAATGTGTAAATCCAATTTTTCTCCCGCCCAAGGTCGCCATTCAGGTAGCCAATAACCTTGTTGATCTTGATGATGTACTACGGCAATTCCTTGAGTTTGTACATGCCACATTGGACTAATATCGGCACGCCATATTTCTGTCCATTGAGTATTTTGCGCTGCAACAAATTGAATTTGCGGTGTTTTTTCTAAAATCGACTCCCAACTTAATGCCGCTTCGTCGGTAGATAAATTGACTTGTACTTTAGCATTTTTAACGCGAATGTTAGGCGTAGTGACCGATTCTCCAGACAGTAAGGGTACTTCTAAAACCACAGCACTATGATTGTTAAGCACGCGAGTGACTTTAGTGGTTAATCGCCAATCCAATCCTAAAGCTAAACGCCGCTCGATTTGAATAAACGGTGGCAACTCCTCTTGTTCCAAAGGTAGCAGTTTCGGATTGACGGAATCAGTCGTTAATCGATTGAATTGTAATTGATTTTCAATTTTACCATTATCTGCTACGCCCTCAATTGACCAACCTGTCGCTGAAATTTCCACATGATGTGGCTTGACATTCAACGGTAAAGTGAATTTCGCTTGCGGTGGATTATTGCCTGATAATAATACTTGATGTTGCCCCGCCTCAAGGCTAATCCACAAAAGACCTCCATCATCACGAATTAAAGCGGTTGCCGGTTGTCCATCCACCAAAACTTGATTGGGAAACCATTGATTTGCTTGAGCAGGCAACGGTAAAGCCAGCGATTCTTGTGCCTGAATTTGTAAATTCAAGCTTAAATGCTCTGGATTAATTTGTAATTGCAATTGAGCAATATCAACACAATTAGGTACGCAATCAGGGGCTTGAGTTAAACGTTTTTTTAATTCATTTAACAATTCTTTTGAAGGCATTTCGCTGGCTTGTGTAATATTCGGATCAAATAATCCGGGTAAAATAAGCATTAAACTTACGCAAGTAAAAATAAAACGTTTTGCCGATTGCCAAGGTATTTTTGGAAAATTGATTATCAATAAAGCCAATAAAATACTGGTT
>JACCEE011052957.1_pt1 | contig 16318 bp, 27 predicted proteins | sample 7449931 | NCBI WGS metagenome assembly JACCEE01 (sample SAMN15323457, study PRJNA562643) | freshwater metagenome | isolation source: river surface water | place: USA:Blue River Watershed | collected 2017-08-19 | reverse complement strand
TCGCGGAGTCAATCCGCATGACCATCATTGCCATATCTCTTTCACTAAGCAAGGCGATACAGATGGTTCGTTCTTTAATATCCCGATGATAGGCGGTTCAGTATGAATATGAAACACCCAGCAATAGTCTCTCTTGGAGCGTTCCTAGCAGTATGGGGTACAACCTCAAACTTCGCTTTGGACTATCGCTCAATCCTTGGCTCAATCGTGGCAGGCGTATTCGGTTACGCATCTCCTAAGAAATGACCGCTCAGGACTTTGCGGCAATTGCAGTCGCTATCATCACAGTTCTTGGCGGCGTTGCAGCTTATGTCCAGTTCATGATTAAGCATTACCTATCAGAACTCAAGCCGAACTCAGGCTCTAGTATTAAGGATCAGGTTTCTCGACTAGAAGCGCGTGTCGATACCATCATCGACTTATTAGGTAAGTGACACTTATCTCATGGCAAGGAAGCGACCAGTCATAGACCTTGATACTTACAGCGCTTTAGATGCTTACTGCATAGCGATGAACGAGTATTACAAGTCTTTACGCAGAGCAGGGTTCACAGAGACTCATGCCTTCTGGCTGCTATCAGATCGTGAATCCTTCCCTGATTGGATTATCCCTAACCTTCCCAATCGAATCGACAACATACCCTATGACGATGATGATGAGGATTAATGAAGCGAATCGTAATCCTGAGCGATTTACAAGTTCCCTTTGAGGATGTTCATCTAACTCAGAACATAGCAAGATTCCTACAGAAGTTTAAGCCTGACCAGACAGTTACCATCGGTGACGAGATTGATTTTCAGACTATAAGCAAGTGGTCGGAAGGTACACCTCAAGCCTACGAGCAGAGCCTCGGCGATGACCGAGACCGTTGCGTGGAACTCCTTTGGGAGCTAGGGGTCACTGACTGTATAAGATCCAATCACACGGATCGCTTATACAACATCATCATGAAAAAGATTCCTTCATTCCTATCCTTGCCAGAGCTGCGCTTTGAGAAGTTCATGAAGTTCGATGAGCTTGGCATTACCTTCCATAAGAACCCAATGAACATCGCTCCTAACTGGATAGCAGTTCATGGAGACCATACGCCTATCAAGCAGCAGGGTGGGCTCTCAGCCCTTGAGGCAGCCCGTAGGCATGGAAAGAACGTTATCTCAGGTCATACCCATAGGGCAGGGCGTAGCGCCTTCACAGAGGCCTCTGGCGGCCGTTTAGGGCGTGTTCTGCATGGAGTTGAGGTAGGTAATCTCATGGACTTCAGACAAGCCTCATACACCAAAGGAACGGCGAATTGGCAGCAAGCCTTTGCCATTATGTACGTCAAGGGATCTAACGTGCAGGTGGACATCATTCACATTGAAAAGAACGGCACCTTTATCGTGCAAGGCAAGGTATATGGAAGGCCACGCTAGTATCGCAATCCCTTACTTCGAGGATGAGGACCCGTCTCAAATCGTTATCATTTCGTTATCTAAAAAAGGCGGTTGTCGCTTTAGGTTGATGTAGATTAAGCCCTAACAACAACAGAAAGGGCTCACAATGACTGTATTACAGCTCATTTTATTAGTTTCACATCTAAGCCTTGGTTACATCATGTACAACTGGGGCAAGGCTGAAGGGATTGTGGAAGGTCGCAAGGCTGTCCGCAAATACTACGAGTCACTCCAGCAGGTTGGTCGATGAACGCCCGTGATTACCTCAACGAAGCGCGAGCTACTATCCAAGACCGAGGACTTGATTACGGTCACCCATCGGACAATATGCAGCGCACCGCCTCACTCTGGAGCGCATACCTCGAGATGCCAATTACAGATTATCAAGTGGCGATGTGTTTGGCATTGGTCAAAATCGCAAGGTCAATGGAGACTGGTAAGCCAGACAATTACATCGATGGCGCAGCGTACTTCGCAATAGCCGGACAACTTCACACAGAGGAGAACGATTTATATGTTTAATCTAGATGATTACGAGACAGTTGAGGAACGCCTAATTAAGTTTTGGAAGGATCACCCAGATGGACAAATTCATTCGAGACTCTTGGAACATTCCGCTGGACGCTTTATTGTTGAGGCGTCTATTTATAGAACAGAAGCTGACCCAAGACCTTGGACTATTGGGCTTGCTGAGGAAACCGTACAAGGCAGAGGCGTTAATGCTACTTCTGCGCTTGAGAATTGCGAAACTTCTGCTATCGGTCGTGCTTTGGCTAACGCTGGATATGCTACAAAAGGTAAAAGAGCATCTCGCGAGGAGATGACCAAGGTTGCAGCAAAGGCAGCAGTTGTAGATCAGGTTGCTCAAGTCAAGGCAAAGATGGCTGAAACATCGAAAGAATATGTACCTATAGCGAAAGAGGATGACCCTTGGACAATAAAGGATGTTGCGCCGGTGACAACAATGGAGCAAGCTGTAGAGATGGTCAAGGATGTCCTTGGTGGCACTCCGATAGACGAGAGCTGCAAGCATGGTGCGCGTGTATGGAAAACCGGAACTACTAAGGCGGGCAAGCCTTGGGGGCATTGGAAATGTATGGCTCAAATTCTTGGAGATGCAGAGCGTTGCGACCCAATTTGGTACGAGATTAGCTCAGACGGTACTTGGAAACTCCAGAAGAAATATGGTGCATAATGAAAAACGATTTAATAGATTTAATAGATAAAATTAGTCAAAAAGCTAAAGATTATATTGAAAACGCAGACTGCACTTGTGGTGAAGAATGGGAAACTTGTTGTTGGTATCGACTCTCCGAAAAAGAACAAATACAGATAGCAATAGACGATTCTGTTTATGAGGTCTTTAATGAACATTAAATTATGGCAGTTTAAAAGAAAAATGAAATGCAAACTGGGTTTTCATTGTTGGAGGCGAAAAAATACTGCCGTTATGGACTGCTTGGTGTGCGGAAAGGAATTGCATTAATGGGTCACATACAGTTTTTAAACCAAGATAACGAGTGGGAGTCATTCCCATCAGACGAAGAGGAAGCCAATCTCAGAGCTAACGCTGAAGCACTTGAGGAACTGGGTTACATGCTGATTTGTCAGTTATGTAACGTAGCTCCAACTTGGATGCAAATAAGAAAGCGTTGGATTGCTAAAGAGTGGACTTGCGATAAGTGCCACACAATTAACTCTGCTGGTCGTGCATGACACGACACAGAAAAGACCGAGGCTTGCGTACTGAGCGAGTGGTTGCAGCCTATCTCTCGCAATGGTGGAGAAGCGCAGGCGTAGGTCGTGGGGCTGGGAAAGATATAACCAACGTTCCGTTCGACGTTGAGGTTAAGGCTAGGTCGGCGTTCCAGCCATTGGAGTGGCTGCGTCAAGCAACCAAGCGAGCAGGTGGTAAAGAGCTGCCTTTCGTGGTGTGTCGTATGAATGGACAGGGTGAGGATGCTTCCGAGTATCTTGCTTTCATGCGGTTTGGTGATTTGGTGCAGCTACTCCTACCAATCTACGGAGATATTCAGAAAGATTCGGTAGAATTAGAGCCTGAGAGATGCGCACAATGCGGATCGTGGAAGTTGGTCGATGTGAAGTGCAGGACGTGTTCTAATGCCAATCTATGAGTTTGAGTGCAATAACGAGTCCTGTGAGGCTAATGCACGCTATGACAAGGAACTATCTATAAGCGAGCCGCATGACTTGGATTGTCCATTCTGCGGTGAGACGATGAGAAAGGTGTACTCAAGTGTCCCAGCAGTCCATTTTAAAGGTTCAGGGTTCTACAGTACGGATAAGTAAATGCTGATATTCGATCTCTTTGCAGGTACGGGTTCAGCAACGGCAGCCTTTGAGCGAGCCGGACACACAGTAATCAAGTTTGATATTGATAAGCGTTTTGATGCAGAGCGAGTCGATCTTATGACAGTAACTGCTCAACAGCTTATTGACCAATATGGTCAGCCTGATTTCGTATGGGCTAGTCCACCATGTACCACGTTTAGCGTTGCCTCAATGGGCTTTCATTGGGTATCAGGTGGCGAGAATCCAACGCCTAGAACTGAAGCAGCTAAGCATGGCATTGAGCTAGCAAATAAAGCCGTTCAGCTTGTTCAAGACCTAAAGCCTCAACTGGGATTCGTTATAGAGAACCCAAGAGGCATGATGCGCAAGATGCCATTCATGCAACATTTTAGAAGGCAGACAGTTACCTATTGCCAGTATGGACTTAATCGACAGAAACCAACTGACTTATGGAGCAATGTAAATTGGACAGTTAGACCCATGTGTAAGAAGGGTTCACCATGCCATATTGCAGCTCCATCGGGATCTACAACTGGCACTCAAGGCATGGCTAAATGGAAAGCAGGGGTTGTACCTTATGAGCTTAGCCAAGAGATATGTGATGCAATTCACATCTCATATAATGAGATACTTAACAATACTTGGCGTGAGGATACTTGACATGGCTGGTACTCTACAGGCTAGAGCCCATCAAGGGCTCACACCGAGCCGCCTGCGCGTAGCTCGGGGGGTAGCCTTCGCTATTGGGATAGCTCTATGCTTTATACCGGAGACAGCATCTAATGGCTCAATAAGACCTATTCAATCGATCAAACAATTAGCTGATTATCAATTAACAGAAGTACAAGAGAAGTGTCATAACGAGATTATTTACAGAGAATCAAGATATGACATAGATGCAGTTAATGGATCACATTATGGTTATTACCAGATACGCAATAAGCGTGTTATAGATAAACCATATGATTACCAGTTCTACTTCTATTGGAAGTATGTAACTCATAGATATGGGATAACAGAGTATGATGAGCCTGACTATTGTAAGGCGTTACGTCATCTAAGAGTTAAGGGTTGGCAATGAAGCATTATATCTGCTTACTCTTAGGTCATAAGATTAAGGTAGTAATTAATGATGAGTATGGATCATATGTCTATTGCTCTCGATGCTTAGAGGTATGGCAATGAGCGATTACTACATAGAGGGCGAATGTCCTCATGATCTCGTTGTTAGAGTAAGAGCTAAACTGCTGTGTTGTAATTGCCTTGAGGAAGTAAGTAGTGATGTCATCAAAGCGTAACGACCCTAGACTCTCAAGGAAGTACAAAGAGGTAAGGCTTAAGGCATTAGCTCGTGATGGTTGGACTTGCTTCTATTGTGGTAAGGAAGGCAAGGACATGACCATTGATCACATCATTCCAATTAGTAAAGCACCTGAGTTGGCTATTGATATTGAGAACATGGTTACAGCGTGCAAGTCATGTAATAGCAGCAAGGGTTCACGCTCACAGGGCGTTTTTTTAGAGCGAGTGCGTACCCCCCCTGTTTTTTCTGCCTTTCCCTCTCCGACACAGTCGGTAATTCACCAAGACAGTCCATTCACAGCCAAACCAGTCGGGAACTGACCCGATGGCTGCCAAACGATCCAAAGCCCTGCGAGGGGCAACCAAACCAAGGCTTCAATCAATACCTCTTAAGGGTCAGACCAAGCTCCAAGATGTCAAAGACCTCTGCGAGATAATTAAGATGCCGCTGTTGCCATGGCAGGAGCATGTTCTGAAGGACATGTTGACCGTTGATAAGACCGGCAACTGGGTTCGCAAGACAAACCTGCTGCTAATCGCTCGACAGAACGGTAAAACCCACCTAGCCCGCATGCTTATCCTTGCTCACCTGCTTAAATGGGATTCTAAGAACGTTTTGATCATGTCCTCGAATAGATCGATGGCATTGGACACTTTTAGACAAGTTGCTCAAGTATTGGAGACAAATGACCACCTCAAGGGATTCGTCAAGCAAATCAGGTACGCCAACGGCACAGAGTCTATTGAGATGCTGGACGGACGAAGGTTGGACGTTGTTGCGGCAACTAGAGATGGCTCTCGCGGTAGAACAGCAGACTTTCTATTCATCGACGAACTCCGAGAAATTAACGAGGAAGGATTCCGAGCAGCTATTCCTACAACTAGAGCGCGTCCAAATTCTCAGACGCTTCTTACCTCTAATGCAGGAGACGCTTTCTCGGTAGTGCTTAATGGCATGAGAGAAAGAGCGTTAGAAAACCCACCTAAGAGCTTCGGGTTCTACGAGTACAGCGCTCCCCAATACTGCAAGATCACAGACCGCCAAGGATGGGCTCAAGCAAACCCTGCACTTGGCTATACGATAAGCGAGGAAACACTTGAGGAAGCTGTTGCAACTAGCCCGATTGAAAACACTAGAACTGAGTTACTATGTCAATGGATTGATTCTCTCAGCTCTCCTTGGCCTCATGGAGTTCTTGAGGATACCTCAGACTCCTCGCTCACGATTCCGGCAGGTGGCTATACAGTCTTTGCTTTCGATGTCAGTCCATCTCGCCGCAATGCAAGCCTCGTTGCTGGTCAAATACTTGCAGATGGTCGTATCGGCGTGGGAATACTCCAAACATGGGAATCACAGGTATCAGTCGATGATCTTAAAATCGCTGCAGAAATCAAGGGCTGGGCTGACCAGTACAGACCTCGCCAAATATGCTTTGACAAATACACCGCCCAATCAATTGCCGACCGACTAACAAACGCGGGGCAGGTTGTCATGGATATCTCGGGCGCTGCCTTCTATCAGGCTTGTGGTGACTTGCTGGATGCTTTAGTAAACCATCGCCTAGTTCATGCCGGTCAAGAGAACTGGGTGCAACAGATGAACAACTGCGCAGCCAAGACCAATGACTCATCTTGGCGCATTGTTAAACGCAAGAGTGCTGGCGATGTATCGGGCGCTATCTCGACAGCAATGGTTGTTCACCAATTAACGAAACCACAACAGGTAGCGGCTATATACACCGATTGACCTACATGTAGTGTATAATTGCCTTCTATGGGTCTCTTTTCGCGTAAGCCGCAAATCTTAGAAGCACAGCTCGCGCCACAGGTCATGGGTGAGAACCTTCCATCGATCTATAACCAAATTGCTTTACGCGTCTCTCGCAAGGATGCCATGAGCGTTCCTTCCGTAGCTCGTGCCCGTAACCTAATCTGCGGAACAGTCGCGTCAATCCCTCTTGAGTATTACAACAAGCGCACCGGCGAAGTTATGGCAGCGCCACGTTGGATTAACCAACTTTCAAAGAACCAACCATCATTCGTCACCCTAACTTGGTGCGTTGACTCCCTTCTATTCTACGGAGTGGCTTACCTTCGCGTTACAGAGCGTTATGCAGAGGATGGCCGCCCATCTGCCTTTGAGTGGATTGCTAACTCACGAGTAACATACACAACAGACCTTGAAGGCATTATGATCACGCAGTACTACGTCGATGCTTACCCAATCGACATGAATGACATTGTAACAATTCAAGGATTTGACGAGGGCGTATTAGAGCGCGCTGGTCGCACAATCCAGTCAGCGATTGACATTAACCGCGCAGCTTCAGTTGCATCAGCGACTCCAATGTCTAGCGGAATTCTAAAGAACACAGGCGCAGACCTACCACCTAACGAAGTCTCTGGACTTCTCGCAGCTTGGAAGCGCAGCCGTCAGAATAACTCTACTGCTTACCTCACATCAACTCTTGAGTTCCAGTCAACACAGTTCTCACCTAAAGATATGATGTACAACGAGGCAATTCAGAACCTATCTACTGAAATTGCTCGCGCTATGAACGTTCCAGCGTATTACTTGTCAGCAGATCAGAACACAACAATGACTTATGCAAACGTACAGGATGAGCGCAAGCAATTCTATGCGCTAAGCATTGAGCCTTACATTCAGGCTATTCAAACACGTCTCTCAATGGATGACATCTCTACATCAGGGCACGAAGTCCGCTTTGCAGTATTCGATACATTCCTAAAGAACGACCCATTGGTTGAACTTCAGGTAATCGAGAAATTGCTGACTCTTGGACTTGTAACACCAGAGCAAGCGATGGAAATGACAGACCTAACTCCTAACGGAAGCGAAGGAATCAGCTAAATGGAACACCTAATTATTGAAGCCTCATCAATCGAGTGCTCAGAGGAGCGCCGCGAAATCTCAGGCAAGATTGTGCCAATGGGAACAGGCGAAATTGGTCACACCAACATGGGTGGCGTTGTATTCGAAGCAGGGTCAATCGACATTGCTGACGTCTCTAAGATTAAGTTGCTTTCACAGCACGATATGAAGAAGCCTGTCGGTCGTATGATTGCTGCTGAAACACGCGCAGACGGTATCTATGCAACATTCAAGCTCTCACGCTCTACAGGTGGCAACGATGCACTCATTCAAGCGCAAGAAGGTTTAGTATCCGGACTTTCTGTAGGTGCTGAAGTAATTGCATCAAAGCCATCACGCGACGGACACATTGTTGTTTCGTCAGCACGTCTAAAAGAAGTTTCTCTCGTAACTGAGCCAGCATTTAAGTCTGCTCAGGTGCTAGAGATCGCAGCAGAGGAAGTTATCCCTGCTGAACCAACCCAACCAGAAAGCGAGCCACAAGTGGAAGACATTTCTACACAGGCAGAAGCTCCAGCAGTTGAAGCAGCGGCAGTAGAAGCGGCTCGCCCAACAGTTGCAGCAGCATTAACAGTACGCGAGCGCATTGCGCCAATCTCATCAGCACAATACCTCGAGGCATCAATCAAGTCAGCACTTGGTGATGACGAAGCACGTCGCACAGTTCGTGCAGCAGATGACTCAACATCAACAAACACAGGTCTGACACTTCCTCAGCACCTCAACACATTCATTACAGACACCTTCACAGGTCGCCCAGCGTTCGAGGCAGTAACTCGCAACGCGCTTACAGAGGCAGGCATGAGCTTCACAGTTCCACGCCTTTACACAAACAACGCAACACCTAACACAGCTCCAACAGTAGCTGACACAAACGAAGGTGCTGCACCATCTGAGACAGGCATGACATCTGCATACGACACAGTAAACGTCGAGAAGTTCTCAGGACTACAGCGCGTTTCATTCGAGCTCGTAGATCGCTCATCACCTGCGTTCATGGAGCTCATGATGGCAGAACTTCGCAAGGCATACGAGAAGGCAACAGACGCAGCTCTCATTGCCAAGTTCATCTCAGACGGAACAGCCGGAGCAAACGTTGCAACAACAGCAGCAGGACTCCAGTCATTCGTTTCAGTCGAAGGTGCAGCAGCATACAAGGGCACAGGCGGAGACTTCGCTAACAAGCTCGTTGCAAGCACAGACCAGTGGGCTGCTATCACAGGATACGCAGACACAACAGGTCGCCCACTCTACTCAGCTCAGGGTGCTACATACAACGCAGCAGGCAACGCAGTTGCAACTTCTGTAGTTGGTGGAGTTCTCGGAACAGACCTCATCGTAGATCACAACATCTCAGCATCAGGCATTGCAGATGACTCAGCCTTCTTGGTTGCGCCACGTTCTGTCTACGCTTGGGAATCACCAACAACTCAGCTTCGCGTGAACGTTCTTACATCAGGCGAAATCGAAATCAACCTTTACGGATACCTAGCACTCTATGTTGCTAAGTCAGGTAAAGGCGTTCGTCGCTTCGCAGTAGCGTAACGACACACTAAGTCGCTCAAGGGGGCTGCCAGAGCCCTTGCAGCTCCCTTGAGTCTTTAGAAAGGAAATCATGAGCATCACAACAGTTGCAGAGCTTCGCACAGCACTAGGCGTGGGTACTCTCTACGCTGATGCCGTATTGCAGTCAGTATGCGATGCTGCTGACAATGTTCTACTTCCTTTCATCTGGGCTAACACAACTCCTATTGTTGGACACAGCAACACAGCCTCAACAGGCACTTCTTACTTTGATATTGATGTCCGAGAGACTTTCTACATCGGACAAACCGTCACAATTTCAGGCGCAGGTTCTAAGCACAACGGCAGCAAGACAATCACCGAGGTTGGCGAGTATTCAATTACTTACGCCATTTCCGGCAACAACAACACCCCAACTGTTTATCACCCAGTTAATCCTTATGGCATGGTTGCAGCAGAGACTTATCTAGACCCATCTACAGTTCCAGCAATCCAAGAGGCAAGCCTCATGATCTGCGTATCAATCTGGACATCTCGCCAGACTAACTCAGGCAATGGCATGAACCCTGATGGTTCTATTGGATCAATGTACGCCATGTCCTCTCAGCTCATTGCTCGCGTTCGTGGCTTGATTGCACCTTATTTAAGCCCTAACTCAATGGTGGGCTAATGCCAGCAATCACTACCCTTCGAAGCAGCATAGCGAGCGCCTTAGCGGATAACACTAAGTACAGCGTGTTCGCGTTCCCGCCTGCCACGCCTATTGCTAACAGCGTTATAGTCACACCTGACGATCCTTACATTGTTCCTAGCAATAACGATTACACATCTATTGCACCAATGGCTAATTTTAAGATTTCTATCCTTGTTCCGTTGCTAGACAACGAGGGCAACCTTGCTGGCATAGAAGCCGACGTTGTTCGGGTATTCAGCCTATTAGAGGCTTCCAGCATTGTATTTAACGTCGGAAGCGTAAGCGCCCCTAGCGTGCTTTCTATCGCTTCAGGAGACTTGCTTACTTGCGACATTGCAATAAGCACCCTAACGGAATGGAGCTAATCGAATGGACGATTGGACAAAGGAACAAGCCGACTTCCTAGCGAAAATCGGTCAGCTTCCACCAGCAGCACCAGCACCAAAACCAACTACCAAGAAAGATGAGGAATAACTGAAATGGCAGTATTTCTAAACAATGGCGTAGTATTGACAGTCAATTCAGTTGATCTCTCAGACCACGTTACAGCAGTCACAATCAACCGCGCTTTCGATGAACTCGAAGTAACAGCAATGGGTGATTCAGGTCACAAGTTCGTTAAAGGTCTTGAGGCTTCATCTATCACAATCGACTTCCTTAATGACACAGCTACAGGTGAGGTTCTACCTACACTTCAGGCTGCATGGGGAACAAACGTCACAGTAACAGTTAAGCAGACTTCAGCTGCTACATCTGCGACAAACCCTCTTTACACAATGACATGCCTTATCAACAACACAACCGATATCAACGGTTCAGTTGCTGATCTCAGCACACAGAGCGTTACATTTAACGTATCAGGTACAATCGCAGTAACAACTTCCTAATAAGAAACTAAGGGGCTAACATGGCAAAGCTAAAGGTAACAAGGGCTGACAATTCAGTACAGGAGTTTGAGATAACTCCCCTGATTGAGTATGCCTTCGAGCAATACGCCAAGAAGGGCTTTCACAAAGCGCTGATAGAGGATCAGAAACAATCTGATGTCTATTGGCTCTGCTGGGAAGCAATCCGTCGTTCGGGTGAAACGGTCAAACCTTTCGGGGAAGGATTCCTAGAAACTCTCAAGTCAGTTGAGGTTCTAGAGTCTGACCCTTTAGGGTAGATCGGAACTCCCTCACCTATCTCGCAGCTAGGCTTAGTTACGAGTATGGAGTTCCGTTTCAAACTATTGTTGAACTTCCAGCGATAGCGTTTAAGGCACATCTAGAAGTCCTCAAGGACATAGCGAAGGAGCGTAAGGATGCCAGTACAGCTTCAGGGCGCCGTCGCACTTCGTAAGGCTCTGCGCAAGTTTGAACCAGACTTGGCTAAAGAGACAACTAAAGAGATTGCTAACTTTCTCAAGCCGGTAACTAAGAACGCTCGAGGATTCCTACCATCTAACGGTGAAGTTCCATCAGGCTGGCTCAAGCGTGAGAACGCTAAAGGTCGCTGGGCTAATCGCTATTATGACAGAAGCCAAGTAAGTCGAGGCATTAGTTACAAGAGCAGCCCAAGCAAGGCAAACCGCCGAGGCTTCAGGGCACTAGCGTCTATCTTTAACAAGTCTGCTGCGGGCGCTATCTATGAGACAGCAGGGCGCAAGTCCGGAGTTACTGGAAAGTTCACTCCCAAGCTCGGCGGTCAATTAGTTGGTCAAGGTCAGAAAATGACAGGTAGAGCAATCTTTAGAGCATTTGAAGAGGATCGTGGCAAGGCAACTGCAGGAGTGCTTAAGGCTATTGAAACCTCAGCAGCTAAGTTCAACGCAAGGAGACCAGTCTAGTGGCAGATTTAAGAGTTGATATTGCGTCGGAGTTCACCGGCAAACCAGCCTTCGTTAAGGCACAGAAAGCCACTAGTTCACTCGATAAAGCAGTTGGCAAACTAGGCAAGCAGATTGCCTCAGTATTTGCATTTACTAAGGTAGTTCAATTTAGCAAGGCATCAGTCAAGGCATTTGCCGAGGATGAGGCTGCCGCCAATCGCCTATCAGTAGCAGTTAAGAATCTAGGTCTAGCATTCGCACAGCCTCAGATTGACACCTACATTGCTAAGCTAGAGTCAAGCAGCGCAGTCCTCGATGACCAGTTGCGCCCAGCCTTCCAAGCATTACTAACAACAACAGGCTCACTCACCAAGTCTCAAGAACTCTTAACAATGGCAATCGAAGCCTCAAGAGCAAGCGGCATTGATCTCACAACCGTATCTCAGGACTTGGCTAATGCTTACAACGGCAACACAAGAGGATTAAGAAAATACAACCTTGGGCTAACCAAGGCACAGCTCACAACTGTTTCATTCACAGAGGTTCAAGCTCGTTTCAATAAGCAGTTCTCGGGAGCAAACGCAACCTTCCTCGATACATATGCGGGCAAGTTACAGGTTCTTACAGTTGCATCAGAGAACGCTAAGGAAACAATCGGCAAGGGCTTAGTCGATGCCCTAGCCCTAGCAGGTGGCAAGGATGGCGATATTCAAGATGTCGCCGATGCAATGAGCAACCTATCTAACTTTACTGCTGATGCGGTTCGTGGCGTGGGAGTGCTTGTAAGTAAGTTCTCCTCATTCGATAAGGCTGTAAGCGGTGGCATATTAGGCAAACTGTTATCAGCCAACTTTGAATATGGCTTGATTGGACAACTGGCTAAACTAGGCGATGAGGCACAAGCTCGACCAAGAGCCAACCGTCGCTTCATGGGTGGCGCACAGGCTAACCTTTACTCATCATCAGAGGCAGCAGAAAAAAAGCGCCAAGCCCAGCAAAAGAAATTTGCCGATGCTCAGATCAAGGCAACTAAGGCACTCACAGCAGAGCAAAAGAAGCAGGCAGCACTTAAAAAGGCTCAGGGCATATTCGACTTAGAGCAGATTCAGATTATCGCTGCGTTGCAGGGCAATCTCTCGAAAGAGGAAAGAACTCGCCTTGAGGCCCAGTTAGCCCTACTGAGTGGTAACGAGGCAGTAGCCACTTCTTTGACTAAGCAAATTCTCATGTCACAGGATGCAACAGGCAACCTTTACAAGTTATGGCAAACCCTTCCCGATGCTCGCAACCCATTTGCTTATCTTGAGGAATACCTCAACGGATTAGCTAAGAAGGCAGCAGCAGTCCTCTCAGGCGGTGCAAGCGGCACAGCGCCAGTAACTCCTACTAATGTGACTCCTAGCGTTGTTGGCACACCATTCGGACAGGCAGGATCATCACAAGAGGCAGCAGCCATCAGGCAACTAGGAACGCCTTTCGGTCAAGCCGGTGGCAATGGCTCAGGCTATATTGGCACACCATTCGGACAGGCACAGCCAATCGTTGTTCAAATTGATGGCAAGACCGTCGCATCAGCTCTACAAGATACTTCGATGTCAGGCATTCCTTCAGCCATTAACAGAACTTATGGAAGCTTCGCTGGTCGATGACATTACCTGCTGAGATATCCGTATCCTTTGACTTTAGCTCAGGTGCGACTTTCGGCTACCCATTTACTATTGGCGATGCCAAGTACGGAGTTCTAGGTACTGGCACACTTGGCTCATCTACAGTTCCAGTTCCTATTGTTGATCTCACTCCTAACGTTCGCAATATCACAATCAACCGAGGCAGAGATATCCAGAGCGATACCTATGTTGCTGGTACAGCCGTTGTACGCATTACAGACCCTGACTCTTACTTTAACCCTCAGAACACCTCTAGCCCTTACTACGGCTATTTAGTGCCTCTACGCAAGGTTCGTATTGCAGCCACAACAACGACAGCGCAGGAATTCTTATTCTCAGGTTATACAACTGAGTATCGCTATACCTACGACCAAGCCGAGCAGATGGGCTATGTAGATATCTATGTCGCTGATGCCTTCCGTCTCTTTAACTTGGCTCAGGTCACAACGGTGGCTGACTCAGGAGCAGGACAATCTACCGGCACACGCATCGGCAAGATTCTCGATCAGGTGGACTTCCCTTCTAATATGCGCACAATCGCAACCGGTCAATCTAACTGCATCGCTGACCCTGCAACCCTGCGCACAAGCCTTAACGCCATTAAGAACGCAGAGTTCTCAGAGCAGGGCGCTTTCTTTATCAACGGTTCAGGCACAGCCGTATTCAAGGATAGAAACACAGTAGCCTCATCTATCGCTGGCACTCCAATCGAGTTCAATCAAACCGGCGGTATCCCTTACCGTAACCTCGTATTTAGCTTTGATGACAAGCTCATTATCAATCAGGCTCAAATGACCCGATATGGCGGCACAGCCCAGTTCTACGAGAACGCAGCTTCTATTGCTAAATACTTCCCTCACCAGTACAGCGCACAGGACTTGGTTATTGATACCGACGCCAATGCCTTGAATATCGCTGCAACCTATGTAGCAACTAGAGCTGAGACCACAATCCGCATTGATCAAATGTTGGTGGATTTATTAGACCCAGCCGTACCAACTGACACAATGATTGGCTTGGAGTATTTCGACAATCTACGGATAAGCAACATCCAGCCTGATGGCTCAACCATCACAAAGACATTACAGGTGCAGGGCTTATCGTGGAATATCAGCCCTAACAGCATGAGCGTTACAGTAACAACACTTGAGCCCATCGTCGATGGATTCATCATAGGAAGCACAGAACGCGGTATAATTGGCGTGAGTGCAATGACTTACTAGGAGATAATAATGGCAGCAGGTTTGGGATACATTGAGTTTGCGACTGGAGACGTGCTTACAGCCAGCGCCGCAAATGGCTATTTAGCCTCTCAGGTAGTCATGGTCTTTGCAAGCGCATCAGCTCGCACGTCAGCGATTACTAGCCCACAAGAGGGCATGATTTCCTATCTTAAGGACACAAATTCAACTGAGTATTACTCAGGTTCAGCTTGGACAGCCATTGGCGGTGGCGGTGCTTCAGGGTTTACTTTTATTTCTAGATCAACATTCTCAAACGTGGCTACAGTAGATCTTGACAACATCTTTAGTAGCACTTATGAAACTTATCAAATTGTTATTGAAAACATATACGGCACAAATGTGTCAGACGATTTAGCAATTCAGTTGCGTTATGCCGGACCAACTACAGAGACAGCCGGTTATTATGGCAAGACTGCTTCCCTAGATGTCAGCTACGGAGTAACAAACAATAACAATGCTTCATCGCTCTTGGCTATTAATGACATTCGAAACACAGCAGGTCAATCTTCAAGCGGTTCTTTCTATATCAACAATGTTGGCAACGCAAGCGAAAACCCAATCGGATCTCTTGTCGGATTCTCAGGCGGTCAATTATCAGTAAACACAGCAGGTTTTTATCAAGTCACAGCCCGTACTTACACCGGCCTTAGATTCCTAGGTGTAGGCGGAAACATTACAGGAAACATCTCAGTCTATGGATTGGCGAAAGCATAATGGCAAACGATAATATCTACATATTCAATGCTGAAACAGGTGAGGAAATTGTCCGAGCTATGACAGACGATGAACAGGCAATTAGAAACGCTGAAGTTGCTGCTGGAGCTGCCGTCAAGGCAGAAGCCGATGCAGCAAAGGCAGCACTTGAAACCAAGAAGCAAGAAGTGTTGGCAAAACTTGGCCTTACAGCCGATGAAGTAGCTGCTCTACTGGCATGACTTGGAAACTCTGCAAGGCTGGTCAGCAACTAAGGCAGCAGATTGATGATTCTTACCCAGACAGAGATCGCGCCTCAGATGGGGTCATTGGCGATGCCCGTCATTCATCGCGTCCTTCTGACCACAATCCTGATGCAAAAGGTGTCGTCCGAGCCATTGATATTGACAGGGATTTGGCTGGAAAGAAAAAGCCTGACCTCATGCCTGACCTTGCGGATCAGATTCGACACGCAGCAAAGTCTGACAAGAGAATTGCTTACATCATATTCGCAGGAAAAATTGCTTCCCCTCGCATGGGGTGGCGCTGGCGCAAGTATCGCGGAGTCAATCCGCATGACCATCATTGCCATATCTCTTTCACTAAGCAAGGCGATTCAGATGATTCGTTTTTTAATATCCCGATGATAGGCGGCACGGCATGAATATGAAGCACCCAGCAATAGTCTCACTCGGAGCATTTCTAGCAGTATGGGGTACAACCTCAAACTTTGCTTTGGACTATC
>JACCEE010544802.1_pt1 | contig 16321 bp, 18 predicted proteins | sample 7449931 | NCBI WGS metagenome assembly JACCEE01 (sample SAMN15323457, study PRJNA562643) | freshwater metagenome | isolation source: river surface water | place: USA:Blue River Watershed | collected 2017-08-19 | reverse complement strand
CCCAAGGCACGATTTACCCCGACGTGATCGAGTCCGGCGGCGCCAAGAGCAAGAAGGCCGTGACCATCAAGAGCCACCACAACGTGGGCGGCCTGCCCGAGCAGCTGGGCCTCAAGCTGCTGGAGCCGCTGCGCGACCTGTTCAAGGACGAAGTGCGCGAACTGGGCGTGGCCCTGGGCCTGCCGCCCGAGATGGTGTACCGCCACCCGTTCCCCGGCCCCGGCCTGGGCGTGCGCATCCTGGGCGAGGTGAAGAAGGAATACGCCGACCTGCTGCGCCGCGCGGATGCCATCTTCATCGAGGAACTGCGCAATCACATCGACCCGTCCACCGGCAAGAGCTGGTACGACCTGACCAGCCAGGCCTTCACCGTGTTCCTGCCCGTCAAGAGCGTGGGCGTGATGGGCGACGGCCGCACCTACGACTACGTGGTGGCCTTGCGCGCCGTGCAAACCAGCGATTTCATGACCGCAGATTGGGCCGAGTTGCCTTATGCCTTGCTCAAGAAAGTGTCTGGCCGCATCATCAACGAGGTGCGTGGCATCAACCGTGTCACGTATGACGTGTCTTCGAAACCACCAGCCACCATCGAATGGGAGTGACAGAGATGACGCATCCAACCCAAAGCAATTCGAAACTGACAGCAGAGCAGCTGGCAGCCTGCGCCCCGATTGAGCAGTATTTTCTGGGCCATGCCCATGACGATGCGAGCTATATGCGCCAAGCGTTTTTGCCCACTGCCCACATCGAATCCATGCGCGAAGGTGTGTTCACTTCTTGGCCGCTCGACGTTTACTGTGAACGATTTGGCGGCAAGCCAGCGGCGGATGAAGCCACGCGCCGCCGCACCATCGATTGGATCGAAGTGACAGGATCAGCTGCGAGTGCTCGCGTGACGCTTGTGCACGGTGCGATCACGTTTACTGACTACTTCGTGCTGCTGCAAACCCAAGACGGCTGGAAAATCGCGAACAAGGCCTTTGTTGGCCAGCCCACCCAGGCATAAAACTTCCCAATGCCCCAAACGTCCTACAATCAGAGGCTGTTAGCAAATGCCCGATTTGGGCTTGAATTTTTTAATTAGAGAACACTGAGTACATGGCAAAAGAAGAAATGATCGAAATGAAGGGTGTCGTGACCGAGGTCTTGCCCGACTCTCGCTACCGCGTCACCCTGGAAAACGGTCACTCATTGATCGCATACACCGCCGGCAAAATGCGCCTGCACCGCATTCGCATCATCGAAGGCGACAAGGTCACGGTGGAACTGTCGCCTTATGACATGAACAAAGCCCGTGTGACTTTCCGTCACATCGAAGGCAAGGCCCCAGGCGGCCCAGCCGTCAAGCGTCGTTTCTAAACGGACTGCCACGCAGTCAATTTGGCGTGTACCTGCCCCCGCAGTTCAAGGCCAAAGATGAGGCACATGCGCTCGCTCTCATGCGGGCACATCCGTTTGCAAGCCTCATCAGTGTGGACGATGCGGGTTTTCCGTGTGTCACACACCTCCCACTTCATTTGACGCAAGTAGATGATCAGCATGTCTTGCTAGGTCACTGTGCCAAAGCCAACCCCCATTGGCGCTATTTGCAAGTGCGCCCTCAAGCATTGGTGACTTTCATGGGCCCGCAGGCCTATATGTCGCCCAAGGTGTACCCAGACCTCACGCGTGTGCCCACATGGAGCTATTTGGCGGTGCACGCCAAGGTCGACGCTATGTTGGTCGAAGAGTCTCAAGCCAAAGATCGCTTGCTCAAACCGCTCATTGGCGACCACGAGCCGCCTTATGCCGCGCAATGGCGTGGCTTGGATGAAGACTACCAACACAAGATGCTCAATGGCATCGTGGCTTTTGAGCTGCGCATCACAGAGCTGCAATGCAAGCTCAAACTCAACCAACACCGACCCGAATCACACCCAGCCATGTATGCCGCCTACGCGCAGGGCACATCCGATGAACAGGCTTTGGCAGCGTGGATGGTCAAACTCGGCATGGTTCAGCCATGACGCATTCGGCTGAAGACATGGGGTTTATGCAGCTGGCCTTGCGCCAAGCGCAAGCCGCCGCCCAAGCTGGCGAAGTGCCTGTAGGGGCAGTGGTGGTGAGGGCAGGGCAGGTGATTGCCTCTGCGCACAACGCACCACTGGCTAATCACGATCCCACGGCGCACGCCGAAGTGAATGCCATGCGTGTGGCTGCCCAAGTGCTGGGCAACTATCGGCTGGACGACTGCACCTTGTATGTGACACTGGAGCCTTGTGCCATGTGCAGTGGCGCGGCGCTGCATGCGCGTTTCAAGCGCGTGGTGTTTGGTGCGACTGAGCCGAAAACGGGGGCCGCTGGCTCGGTGCTCAATTTGTTTGCAAATGAACACCTCAACCACCACACCCAAGTGACGGGCGGTGTGCTGGCCGACAACTGTGCACAAGTGCTGCAGGGCTTTTTTGAGCAACGCCGTGCGCAGCAACAACTCAACAAAGTACCGTTGCGTGAAGATGCTTTGCGCACGCCTGATCTTGCGTTTGCAGACCTTGATGTGCCTTTGTCCATGTCGCACTTCACCGCTGATTTGCCCAGCTTAGACGGCCTGCGTTTGCATTGGTTTGACAACCGACAAGACGGTCAAGCTGCTCCGCACATTTACTTGCACGGGATGGATGGATGGAGTGCGCAATATGGCGCGCAACTGCAATCATCAGAACCTGTCATTGCTTTGGACTTGCCTGGCTTTGGCTTGTCTGACAAGCCCAAAAAAGTGGCAGCCCATCGCATTGCTTGGCACGCCCAAGTGCTCGGCGAGTTTTTGGCCAGTGTGCAGCCTGCACCCGTGGTCCTGTATGCACCACCTGTGATGGCTCCCATCTTGGCGAAGTTGGCTTTGCCGATCCATTGGCTAGATACGCCCGCGCTGCCTGAAGCCTTGCGTGATGCCCCTTATCCCGACCGTGGCCACATGGCCGGTCCGCGTGCCTTGAGCACCTTGTTGGCTGCGCCTACACCCACACCTCCGCCTGAACGAAGTTAATCATGCCTAATGCCACACCACCCATGGGTTACGAAGTGAAGTTTCAGAGGGTCGGTGTCGGAGGCGGGGCTGATTTGCAAATTCGTTCCTTGCGCGACAAGCAGCAGTTTTACGATCCCTTGGGTTTGGCATTAGATGCCGGTATTTCCTCTGCCACATGGCCTTTGTTTGGTTTGGTGTGGCCCTCAGCCCTAAAGCTCGCAGACCTGATGCAGACTTGGGAACTCAAGGGCAAACGCGTGTTGGAAGTCGGGTGCGGCTTAGGTTTGGCCAGTTTGGTGGTACATCGCCGCGAGGGCAACATCACCGCCAGCGACTGCCACCCCTTGACGGAAACTTTTCTGAAGGCCAATGTGCTGCTCAACGATTTGCCGCCCTTGCATTACGAAACAGGCAACTGGGGCAGGGTGAAAAAGGGGCTAGGGACATTTGATTTGCTCATCGCCAGCGATGTGTTGTATGAGCGTAGTCACCCTGCTCAGTTGTCTGGTTTTATCGAAGAACATGCAGCAGAGGGGGCTGAAGTGTTGATCATCGACCCCAATCGCGGCAACCGCAGTGCGTTTCACAAGGACATGGCCAATATGGGCTTTGGCGTGTCAGAGATCATCATCAACGAGCCACTGCAAGACCTCAGTGCATACAGAGGGCGCTTGCTGCATTACAAGCGGGGCTAATTCATTCACGTAAATTTGCCGCGACAATGTGGGCATGGCTCACATTTACATCTATTCCCCCAGCGGCGCGGTGCGCGACAAAGCAGCTTTCAAACGTGGCGTGGCGCGTTTGAAAAAACTCGGCCATGAGGTGGAGCTTGATGTGGATGCACTCAGCAGCCACACCCGTTTTGCAGGCGATGATGCCACCCGTTTAGCTGCTATTCACCGCGCAGCCCATAGCGGCGCTGATGTGGCGCTTATTTCACGTGGGGGCTATGGCCTCACACGTATCTTGCCTGGCATTCAATACAAGCTGGTAGCCAAAGCTATTGCCAAGGGCACGCAGTTTGTTGGCCTGAGTGATTTCACGGCTTTTCAAAACGCCTTGTTAGCCAAGACTGGTGCAGTCACATGGGCAGGTCCCGCTTTGGGTGAAGACTTTGGCGCTGAGCAACCCGACGACATCATGGAAGCCTGTTTTGACGACATGGTCAGCGGGCAGGGCGAGGGTGCAGGTTGGCAGTTATCCAAAGCATGCGCGGCGGCTCACGTGAAACGTCGCCCTGGCGTGTGGGCGCGTGATGCGGTGCTTTGGGGCGGCAATTTGTCGGTGTTGGTTACTTTGCTCGGCACGCCCTATTTCCCAAGCATTAAAAATGGCGTGTTGTTCTTAGAAGATGTGGCAGAGCATCCTTACCGCATTGAACGCATGCTCACGCAGTTATTACACGCCGGTGTGTTGAGCCAACAAAAAGCAGTTGTGCTGGGTCAGTTCAGTAACTACAAGCTCACACCACACGACAAAGGCTTCAAGCTTCAAAGTGTGGTTGATTGGCTGCGTACACAAATCAAAGTGCCCGTGTTGACAGATTTGCCTTTTGGCCATGTGCACACGAAGCTGTGTTTGCCTGTGGGACAAAAGATTGACTTGGTGGTGGAAGAACGGGATGCTTTGCTGCTTTGGGCGCATACCGACCACTGATTCGGATGGTGTTAAATTTCATACGATGTATATTATGTAAAGTTAAAGAAATGACACCAACCGCTTGGTTACGCCATTCTCGATCTTTGCTGCTGCTGTGCTGCATGGCATGGTCATTTGTTTGTGGCGCACAAAACGTGATTCACCACGGTCCAACCTTAGACGTGCAAGTTCAGCGCGGTGATGAGCGCTTGCCATTGGCATTGGTGAATCGCTTGCGCCAAGGTGATCGTTTGTTGGTCACACCAGATAACAGCACCTTGACCAAAGATGGGTGGGTTTTGCTGCTGGCTCAGGTTTCGCCCACAGGCAACCAAGTGACCTCTAAGCATTTTGAAGTCGGCCAACTGACCAGCCCTGCTGAGCTAGAAATCACGGCAGACAACCAAGTCGCCGTCATCATGCTTGCGCCACAGCTGCGCAATTTATTTGGTCTCTACACGAGCCTGACAGAATCAGCCACATTGCTCAATGATGTGCTGCGTGGTGATCCACAACGTTTTTATGAGCTACAAAAAGTGGATCAAATCAACCAAGCGATTCAAGCCATTAGCCAAGGCTTGGGCAAGCGCATGGCTGGTAGCAAACCACAAGAGTCCATTCAGGCTGCACGCGATCTGGCAGCCAAATTTGGGATAAGAACGATAGATCCAGAGTGCTTGCGCAATGAAGTGGTGAATACCGAGTGTGTGGCCACACAAATAGTCATCAATAAAGATTTCTCATTACCCTCTGCAAGCGACCTGAATGCCATGCTTGGAAATAAAAAAGCTGTTGATTTCAATAGTTTTTTATTGTCTAACTTGCGAATGTTTTCTGAAGCCAGCGACTATCTGGGCAACAAATACCGAGACAGTTACGACTTTGCACCCACTTTCGGTCGTCGCCAGCAAGCTTCAGCAAAAGTTGAGCTTTACTCCATCGCCCGCTTCCGTAAAGGCAACATCAAAACAGCCTATATCTACGTGCCATCGTGGTTTGGCGGGAACGGGCCCATGCTGCAACCTGCGGCTAAAACAGAGGCTTGTTTTAACCGTGGTCAACTCCAGCTTCAGTTGCAGGGCAAATTGCCATTGGTCAATTATTGGCACGATTGGCACATGCAAGTCAGTGATGCACAAACCGCTCATGTCTTAGGCCATGCCACGGGCTTGGCGTTTGACCCTGACACGGCCCGTCTTAGCTTTGATCCGCTGCCGTTTGATGAAGCGTCTTATCCAAAAGCACATGAGGTCATAGTTGATGTGAAGGCTCGGTTTGGTTTTGATTCACTGTTGATTTCACCCGTGCGTATGCGGCTGCCAGTCAAAGATGCAGCTGACTTGTTACATGCTACCGAGGGGCAAAACGGTTTGATTTCGGGCGAACAAGCACAACTCACGGTCCGTGATTCAGCCATTGCGGCGTGCATCGAAGGTATTTCACTTGAATTGCCTGATGGTCAGCTGCTGCGCAGCGCTAAATCGACACCGACAAAATTGGATGTAGATCTGACAAAAAAACAGCCATCTGATTTAAAGCTCAGCATCGAGCAAACGGGGATAAGCCCCCTCACCTTACCCTTGCGCATCTTGCAGCCTCGTGCACGAATGACACGTATTGAGCATGCGCAAGCGGAAAACAGTCTGCTGGTTACAGGCACACAGCTGGAGCGCGTAGCCCGCATCGAGGTGGGAAAAGTTCTGTGCGCGACAGATGGCGCTGTCCCGCATGCCACGATGCCAAATACATGGATGGTGTCATGCGATGGTGATATCCGCGATAACGCCAAATTGCCAGATCAAGTCAGCGTGGTGCATCACAACGATGAACCTGGCGCTTTGCGCATTGCATTAAGTAAAACAGCGACCAAACCTCGTTTCGCAATTTCGGAGCAAGCACCCAACGCCATGGTGGTGAGCCCATCCTCCAAGGCACTTTTTTGGGGGCTCTCGCCTACGGGTACTTACATGAGCGAAGACTCAGGTTTGAATTTGTTGCTTCAAGCGCAGGCCCCTTACGTTTTGGTACGGGGTACTTATGTTCTGCAACTTCGGTTCAAAAACGATCCAGTCACCGAATCAAAACCAATCCAAGCGTCCTTGATCGCAGACTTTGCACACAATGAGCTACGCACACGCTATCCAGTGAGTTTTGCGCAAATTGAATTGCCCAGTCTGGTCAATCCGATGGAATACCGAATTTCACACCAGCCCTCTGGTTTGAGTAATGAATGGCAAAGTTTGCCAAGGCAAGTGCTTTGGTTGCCCGAATTACAAGGCGCGACTTGCGCACCTCAAGGCGATGCAATGTGGGTCCATGGCAAACGACTCGATTGGATTGATGCTGTGCGTATAGGGACTGAGGGTGAGTTTCAAAGCGCTCAATTGGTGTCTTGCCCTAAAGGGCTGTGCCTGAATCTGCCCACATCAGCCGCTACATCGCAGTTATCTGTGCGTTTGCGCTGGGTGGATGACCGTGTGTTTGAGCCAAATATGACGAACATCAAACAGGCTTGCCCTAGCCCAGCAGTCAACTGATCTAGCTATTCTTTGATCGGATTCTGGATGTACCAAGATTCGGTGAAAGCACGAATGTAGAACGCGCTTTGATGCTGGTCTTTACTCAAAGCGATGTCTAGCGCAGAGGCATTGCCATGGTTGACCAGCGTAGGGTCAGCCCCCTCCTCTAGCAACAACTTGACCGCCAATGGCGATGTAGAAAATGCAGCCATCATCAATGGCGTGGTTCCGTTGCTCGATTCGCTGTCAATGTAGGCATCGTTATCGAGCAGCAAACGCATCATCTCACGGTGTCCTTTGGTGGACGCGTAATGCAGCGGTGTCCAGCCGGCCTTGTTCACATCAGCCCCACGGGCGATCAATACTTTGGCGAGTTCAAGGTGGTTATTGAATGCAGCAAGCATGAGTGGTGTTTCATCGAGGCTGTTCTTTGCGTTGGGATTCGTCAAAGGATGCTTTGCCAAGACCATGGCGGCCTGTATTGATTCAGATTGCAGCGCGACCAAGAGGCCTGCTACCCCTTTTTCGTTAGGCGTGTTGGGATCAAACCCGCGTGCCAATAGTTTTTCAATGGTCGCTGGCTGATCGAACATGACGGCGGCCATAAAGTCGTCATAAGAACCTGCATTGGACAAAGAATATCCAATGAAAACATATAGATATATAAAATACTTAAAGTATTTTCTCATTTCAAAACAGCACTAAAAAGTTGATCGAAATTGCGACTCGTGGCCTCGGCCACGGCTTGCACGGTCATGCCTTTGATCTCGGCAATCTGTTTGGCCACAAACGGCACATAGGATGGATTGTTGGTCTTGCCACGATGAGGCGCAGGTGCCAAATACGGGCTGTCAGTCTCAATCAGGATGCGATCCATGGGTACAAACTGAGCCACATCACGCAAGTCTTGGGCGTTCTTGAAGGTCAAGATGCCCGAAAACGAGATGTACAACCCAAGGTCCAGACCTGCACGCGCCACATCTGCGGTTTCGGTGAAGCAGTGAAACACGCCCCCTGCACTGCCCGCTGAACCGTCTTCGCCCTGCTCTTTCAAAATCGCCACGGTGTCTGCCGATGAGCTGCGTGTGTGGATGACCAAAGGCAATTGGGTCTGCTGCGCGGCTTGGATATGCACGCGAAAGCGGTTGCGCTGCCATTCCATATCGGCCACTGTGCGCTCGCCCAAACGGTAATAGTCAAGGCCAGTTTCGCCAATGCCGACAACTTTGGGTAGTTTGGCGCGGGTTAACAGGTCGTCGAGCGTGGGTTCTTGCACGCCTTCGTTGTCGGGGTGCACGCCCACGGTGGCCCAAAAGTTGTCGAACTGGGTGGCGAGGCCATGCACTTCAGGAAAGCGTTCCAGCGTGGTGCTGATCACCAGGGCGCGCGTGACTTGGGCCTTAGCCATGTCGTCGCGAATGCTGTGGATGTTTTCAACCAGCTCTGGAAAGTTCAGGTGGCAGTGGGAATCGGTAAACATGGTTTTCTTTTAGTCTTTGGCACGCAATGCTGTTTGCGCACGCGCCACCAAGGCTTCAAACATCAAGCCAGCGTTGTACGGGTGTTCGGAGGTACGCGCAGCATCCATCAGGTCTTTGGACCATTGGGTGAGCGAACTCACCGTGCCAGCTGCGGGTAAATCTGCGCTCATAAAGAAGCGCGGCTCACCACCCGTGCGTATGGCCAATAGGTCGTGACACAGTTTTTGCAACATGGCAATGGCTTGCGATGGCGTTGCATCTGACACGGCACCCACCTCTCCGCGCAACACAGCTTTGGGCAAGGCGGCCCAGTGTGCTGCTTTGAGGCCAGCACTGGCTAGATCAAGCGCATCTTCGGGGCGCCCGCCTGCCGCGCGCAGCAACACGACGGCATCTGGGGTTGGCACACCTTGGGCTTGCAGCCAGCTCAAAGCCTCGGTTTCTGTGGGCCACACCATGGTGTGGGTTTGGCAGCGACTGCGGATGGTGGGCAGCAGCTGGTGTGCGGCTTCGCTGGCCAGCACAAAGCGGCACTCGCCCGGGGGCTCTTCGAGTGTTTTGAGGATGGTATTGGCCGTGACGTGGTTCATGCGCTCGGCGGGATACACAAACACCACTTTGGTCGAACCACCCGAACGCGTCTGCTGGCTGAAAGCCACCATGTCACGCGCGGCTTCGACGCGAATTTCTTTGCTGGGCTTGCGTTTTTTATCGTCGAGGTCTTTTTGGGTTTTCTCGTCGAGCGGCCAACTCAGCTCGAGTGCCAAGGTTTCAGGCATGAGCGTGCTCAGGTCGGCATGGGTGCGCACATCAACGGCGTGACAGCTGCGACATTGGTAACAAGCGCCCTGCTTGGTCGGCGCTTCGCACAGCCATGCGCGAGCAAGCTCTAAGCCCAGCGTGTATTGGCCCAAGCCCGATGGGCCTTGCAGCAGCCATGCGTGGCCGCGTCGCTCTAGCAAGCTGGTGAGCTGGCCTTGCAGCCAAGGACTCAGTACGGGTCTGGCGTGTGTGGTGGTTTCGGTCATGCCGCGGCAGATCTCAATTCGCGCTCAACCAGCCGCGCTGCACAAAGTTGTGGTGCAGTTGCTGCCACACGGCTTCACGGGTTTGAGCGGCATCTAAGCAAACAAAGCGTTGCGCGTCAGCTTGAGCACGAGCGGCATAGCCATCTGACACTTTTTGGAAGAACGCCACGGGCTGCGCCTCAAAGCGATCAGGCACTCGGGCACCCGCTAGGCGTACGGCGGCAATGGCTGGGTCGAGTTCAAACCACACCGTCACATCGGGTTGGCGCAAACCGTCAGGGGTTTGCTGAACCCAAGTTTCAAGCTGTTGCAGCACGCTCAAATCAAAGCCACGGCCACTGCCTTGGTAGGCAAAGGTTGCATCTGTGAATCGGTCACACAGCACCACATCGCCTCGCGCCAAAGCAGGCTCAATCACGTTGTGCAAGTGGTCGCGGCGGGCGGCGAAGATCAGCAGTGCTTCGGTCAGCGAATCCATTGCATCGTGCAGCACCATCTCGCGCAGTTTTTCGGCCAAAGGCGTGCCGCCAGGCTCGCGGGTGAGCGTGACTTGACGGCCTTGCGCGGTGAACGCCGCAGCCAAGCCCTCGATGTGCGTGGACTTGCCCGCTCCGTCGATGCCCTCAAAACTGATGAACAGACCTTTATTTGTCATAGCCCGCTATTTTGCCTGTTCGGCATCACTGTCCAGCCGCTTTGCGCTGATAGCGATTGACGGCGGCATTGTGTTCATCCAGCGTGGCACTGAAATGGCTGGTGCCATCGCCCTTGGCTACAAAATACAGCGCATTGCTGGGTGCGGGTTGCACGGCTGCTTTGAGCGCGTTGCGCCCAGGCATGGCAATAGGTGTGGGCGGAAGGCCCTTGCGGGTATAGGTGTTCCAAGGATGGTCGGTGCGCAGATCCGCACGGCGCAGGTTGCCATCGAAGCTGTCAAACATGCCGTAAATCACGGTGGGGTCGGTTTGCAGCGGCATGCCGATGGCCAAACGGTTGTGAAACACGCGGCTGATGGTGGTGCGATCACTCTCACGGCCAGTTTCTTTTTCAACAATGCTGGCCAAGATCAACGCCTCATCGATGGTCTTGATTTGAATGTCTGGCTGGCGTTGGCCCCACGCCGCGGCCAATTGCTTGGTCATGGCATTGGCGGCGCGTTGCATCACATGCAACTCGGACGTGCCTTTGCCGTAGGTGTAGGTGTCGGGGAAGAACCGACCTTCAGGGGCTACCCCTGTCATTCCGAGTTTGGCCATGATTTCGTCATCGCTCAGGCCTTTGGTGTCATGCTTGAGGCCCTCGGCTTTGGTCAGTGCCGCACGGAACTGGCGAAACGTCCAGCCGTCAATCAGGCTGATGGCTTTGAGGCTTTCTTCACCACGGGTGAGTTTGCGCAGCAAATCAAGCGCTGTGTCGCCTTGGGTAATTTCATAGCTTCCAGCCCGTAATGCGCGAGATTGGCCGCTCAATCGGAAAAATAAAAACACGACATCGCTGTCTACATCGATGCCTGCTTGCGCAACTGCTTTGGCAATGCCACGAACGGGTGTTTGCGGTTCGATGGACAAATCAACCGTTGCGCCGCGCATCGGCAATGGACGCAACACCCAATTCGCCGATGTCGCTATCAAGGCGATGAAACACGCAATGAAAAACCAAATAATTCGCTTGAGCACAACACTGCATCCTTTGTCCGTTGCGCTCCATAGGCTTGGTTCGCCTAAAAATTATATCGACCGCGCCACAGAACCCTAGGTACAAGGGTTCTGTGGCACGTCTGTCAATCCACCACCAAGGCAGCCGCCGTACCAAACGCAACAGCGCTGATCGGAATGGCCCATGGGCTACTTTCTGGTTGTTGGCTCTCAATGACCGCGGGTAAGTTTTCAAACTCCGGCGCCTTGCGCGCATCAATGATGCGCGGATGCGAAAACTCTTGTTTGAAAGTCTTGGTCAATTGAACCAATGGGCCGTGTGCAACTCGCGTCAAAACAGCATGACCTTTTTGACTCAGCAACTCAGAGACTTCTTTCAAATTGACGTTGGTCCAGTCAGACTTGAATTTCTTCAGTGCGCGTTGCGTCAACCACTTGCTGGCATGACGTTGGATGCGTGGTGGGCATCCAACCAAGACCCATTGCGCGGGTTGTGCGTCTTCTAACAAGGGTAGAACTTGGTTCATCGCATGTACTTTGTCGTTGATGTAGATGACATAGGTTTCCATGATGATCTCCTTGAGTTAATGGGCTTGCGGTTCAGTCATTTCGAGGTTGCGGGACGTGTTTTCAGAGGCTGAACGTTTGCGACGCAGCCAACTCACGCACAGGATGGCGGACATGAACACAAGATGCACACTCCATCGTGCCGCCTCTTGATGCCACAGCGAGCCGTCAAAGTAAGTCTTGAGCAATGCTTCATTCACAACCATTTGGGCGGCTGTGAAGGCCAAGACTGCACCGCCTATTGGAATGATGACGGGCCACTGGGTGACCAATTTAAGGACCAATTGGCTACCAAAGACCACGATGGGAATGCTGATCATGAGGCCCAAAGCGACCAATTCGAATGATCCATTAGAAGCACCAGCAACCCCCAACACGTTATCAATGCCCATCAATGCATCGGCAATCACGATGGTCTTCATCGCGCCCCAGAACGTGACTGCGCTCACATCACTGTGCTGCTCGTCTTCGTCATTTGTGATGAGCTTGTACGCAATCCAGAGAAGACCCAATCCACCCACCAGCATCAGCCCCGGGATTTGAAGCAGCCAAACCACAGCAAAAGTCATCAGGGAGCGAACGGCAATTGCGCCGACCGTTCCCCAAAGGATGGCCTTTTTCTGTAGATTGGGGGGGAGTTTTCTTGCCGCAAGGGCAATGACGATGGCGTTGTCACCCGCTAAGACTAAGTCAATCAGAATGATGGCCAGCAGAGCAGACCACCATGGAATAGAAAAGAGTTCCATAGCAAAACCTCAATAAATCGATCGATGCTTTTTGCATGCAAAAAGCCAGGGATCGAAGGTCTTGCTTAGCTTGTAATAAATCAGTTATGTGCCCAACCAGCCGGAAGCCTAAGCTTCGTCATGACGACGGGTTGATCGAAGCGTGTGGCAAATGCCCGAACTGAACATGCTTCGATTGAGCTACTCCCCTACGATGTGACGAAGTTTAGATTCAATTCTGATTCATCGCAATTCCCACAAAGGCTGTGAGGATGATGTAACGGGATAATGACCGCATGATTTCAGACATCACCACAACTCAGTTTCAGGGTATCGCTCCCCTGCCCCACCTCGGCATCATCAGGGTTGCGGGCGCTGACGCCGCTAGCTTTTTGCATAACCAACTCACCAATGATGTGTTGCTGATGAAAGAAGGCCAATCACGTTTGGCTGCTTTTTGCAATGCCAAGGGACGGATGCAAGCGAGCTTTGTGATTTACAAACGTACAGCTGAAGAAGTTCTGATGATTTGCCGCAAAGACTTGATTGTGCAAACCGTCAAACGCTTGTCGATGTTTGTGTTGCGTGCCAAAGCCAAGCTGAGCGACGCCAGCGAGGATTTTCAGATGTTGGGCTTGGCAGGAGATGCCGCGCTTGCGGTTTTGAATGGCGCGTCCACAGCGGCATGGCAACGACACACCGTGGGTGCAGCGGATGTGTTGACCCTCTACCCCGCGCTAGCCCAGCCACGTGTCATTTGGCTTGCCTCCAACGATGTAGCAGCGCCCACTGGCCCAATTTTGAGTGCCGATCTGTGGCAAGTGGGGGAAGTGATGAGCGGCATTGCGTGGGTCGAGCTGGCCACCTTCGAAGCCTTTGTGCCACAGATGCTCAACTACGAGTCGGTGGATGGTGTGAACTTTAAGAAAGGCTGCTATCCCGGCCAAGAGGTGGTGGCGCGCAGTCAGTTTCGTGGCACTTTGAAGCGCCGTGCGTTCATTGCGCAAAGCACCGTGGCAATGGCTGCTGGTCAAGAAGTGTTTTCAAGTCTGGATGCGACACAGCCCTGTGGCTTGGTGGCGCAAGCTGCGAACGATGGGACTTGCTATGTGGCAGTACTTGAGTTGCAGCTCAGTGCTACGGAAAACAGCAGCTTGCATTTAGGCGCGGCAGATGGTCCTAGGCTGGGTCTTTTACCATTGCCCTATAACTTGCGTGACGATATTTGATCTGTTTTGTGGCTTAGAAACGCGCACCAGCTTTGAAGCCCACAGATGAGTTTTTGCCTGTACGGTCGTACTCTGCAGAAAGATTGACCAGCAAAATATTCCAGCTCACACCCACAAATGACTTGGCTTGTGAGAAGCTCTCATCGCTTTTGCCAGTGGCTTTGGCCATTGAGTAAACCGTACCCAAGCCGACATAAGGCGTGAAACCGACAAAACCCTTTGAAATCAACACATCTAAACCAGTGTTGTTCAGCGTCATGCCCGAAACACCGCCCATGCGGCTGTGGCTGCCGCGCAGAGCAATAGCTGGCGTGATGGCATTTCCCTCTAACAAAGCATATTTGACGTGCACACCCGTCGCAGACACATTGGTCGATGACACTTTTGACACAAAGCCACCCACGTCCCAGCCGCCAGATAAACCTTTGCTGACAGACAGTTTGGTTTGCGTCAGTTGATCCATGCTGTCGCCCGACACTTTGCTCCAAGCCCCACCAGCTTGCGTGTTGGTGAGAGCGACAGAACCACTCACATCAAAACCTGAGATGCCCAAGGGCGCCGCTGGTTCCATGGCTTTGGTGCTGGTTGAGGCCGCCAAGTCTTTGCTCAACGCCAAAAATTCTGTTTGGCTGAGTGCGTTGAAACTTGTCAGATCTGCCGCATTGGCTTGGGCTGATAGTGCCAGCGACGCAGCGATGGTCAAAGTCAGTGGGAGGAAACGTGGAACGATTTTCATTGTTGGGAGTTTTGTTGGTAATTAATTTGACATATTTTTGCATGAATGCTGAAGCCGCTACGTCAAATTTAAAACCATCACCACATGCGGTATGCCCACTTCATCAAACGGTTCGCCAACTGCGCTGAATCCGTGTGCTGCATAAAAACGCTCTGCGCTGCGTTGGGCACTTAAATGCACAGCTTGGTGACCGCGTTGTCGCGCACAACGAATCAGCGCTTGCAATAGCCGAGCGCCATAACCTTTGCAGCGGGCTTCTTTCAGCACCGCCATGCGTCCAATCTTGGCAATATTGACGGAGGGCTGTAACAAGCGTGCATTGCCCAAAGGCTGACCATTCACATCAAACAGCACGGCGTGTAATGCGGTGGCATCATCTGCATCCCATTCGTCTTCGGGGGCAATGCCTTGCTCATGCACAAACACTGCCGTGCGCACAACTTGCGAAGCAGAATGCATCAACGGCCATTCGCCAATTTCGATGTAGGTCATAGCGGTCTACCCATCAGCCAAATGTGTGTCTCAGTGCACGGGCTGCGTCCATGCGCGCTGTCAGTGCTTCTGGAATGACGCGACCCATTTGAATGAAACTGTGCACCACACCTTTGTAAATTTCCAGGTCCACGGCTACGCCGCTCAAACGCAGGTGGTCGGCGTAGGCTATGCCTTCGTCAATCAGCGGATCACACTCGGCCAAACCCAACCATGCGGGTGCCACTCCTGAAGCATCGGCTAGCAAGGGTGAAAAGCGTGGGTCATAGCGGTCTGCAGCATTGGGCATGTAGTGGCTGTAAAAGTATTCGATGCTGGCTTTTTCGAGCAAGAAGCCTTTTTCAAACGTATGGGCAGATGCCATGTGCTCGGGTGAACAGCCAGGATAAAACATGAGCTGTAGCTTCAAGTCAATGCCTGCATCTCTGGCAGCAATGGCCGTGGCTGCAGTGAGTGTGCCGCCTGCGCTGTCGCCACCAATGGCAATGCGTGTGGCATCCAAGCCCAAGCTCGTGGCATTTGCAGCCAGCCATTGCAATGCATCAAATGCATCGTTGTGGGCGGTGGGGAATGTGTGCTCAGGCGCGAGCCGATAGTCCAACGACACAACCGCACAGTGCGCCAAATGGGCCAAGTGCTTGCACAGTGCCTCGTGGGTTTCAGGGCTGCCCACAGTAAAGCCACCGCCATGAAAGTACAGCAGCACGGGCAAATTGGGTTTGGCGTGCTCGGCCCACAGCTTGGCGCGCAGCGTGGCCCCGTCGCGGGTGGGAATGTGCAGCGTGTCGTCACGCGCCATTTTGTGTGCATTGATTTCTAAAACGCCTGCACCTAGCGCAAAGGCTTGCTTTGCTTGCTCTGGCGTTAGCAGTGCCATGGGCGGGCGGCCTGCCTTGGCAATCGCATGCAGCACATCGCGCATGGCGGGAGTGAGCAGGCTTTGCGGGTTACGTGAGTGACTCATCTGGGTTTGCTTTTTTGGATTCGGCTTTTATAGTGTGCCATGGCTCAAATTCTCTACCTCACCAACATCCAAATTGATTTTGGCGTGCTCGCGACCCTAGGTGCTGAGTGCGAAAAAACCAACATCAAACGCCCCCTCATCGTGACCGACCAAGGTGTCAAAGCCGTGGGCATTTTGCAAAAAGCGCTGGACGCATTTCAGTGCGTTGAAGTGGCCGTGTTTGACCAAACCCCTTCTAACCCTACCGAGGCTGCTGTACGTGCTGCTGTCGCTGTGT
>JACCEE010229128.1_pt1 | contig 16321 bp, 15 predicted proteins | sample 7449931 | NCBI WGS metagenome assembly JACCEE01 (sample SAMN15323457, study PRJNA562643) | freshwater metagenome | isolation source: river surface water | place: USA:Blue River Watershed | collected 2017-08-19 | reverse complement strand
TGAACTGGCTGGCCAAAATCATGTAGATGAATATCACCGCCATGGCCAAGGCGGACAAGGCGTAGCCAAAAGATTCGGACATGTTTTTGGTGGAGCCGCCAAACTGGTAGCGGTAGCCGGGGGGCAGGGCAACGCTCTCCATCACTTTGCGGATGTCGGCCGACACTTCGCCGGCGGCGCGGCCGAAGGTGTTGCCGTTGATCGCCACTTCTCGGGTCAAGTCCCGTCTGTTGATTTGGTTGGAACCGGTGGATTCGCTGACCTTGGCCACTTGCCCCAGACGCACCACCCGAGACGCGCCATCGGGGCCTGCTGCCACGGCAAAGGGCAAGCGCTCGAGGTCTTGAGGGCTGTTGCGGCTTTCGGGCGACAAACGCACGGTGACATCGTAGGTTTGGTCGTCTGGCGCGCGCCAGTTGCCCACGGATTGACCGGCTACCAAGGTCCGCAGTGAGGCTGCAATTTGGCCCGTACCCAGCCCCAAATCGGCGGCTGAATCACGCATCACCTCTACGCGAATGGTCGGCTTGTTGGCTTTGACACTCGAGTCCAAGTCGACCAATCCGGGGATGGGGCGGATTTTTTCCATCACCTGCAAAGCCAGTCGCTCCAAATCTCTTTGGTCGGGGCCTTGCAAGGAGAACTCCACTTGCTTGTTGCCGCCAACGGCATCGAGCAAGCCCACATGCGTCACGGTGATGCCCGGCACTTGGCGCAGGCGCTCACGCAAAATGCCCGACATGTCGTCCACGTTGCGCTGACGGTCTTTGCGGTCAACCAGTCGGATGTAAATGTTGGCGCTGTTTTTGCCCAAGGCATTGCCCGTATTCAGGGTGGCCAGGGTGTAACGCACTTCGGGCAACTCGCGGATGATCGTTTCCACCTGACGGGCTTTGGCTTCGGTGGCCTCTAGTGAACTGCCAACCGGGGTTTGAAAACTCACCGTGGTTTCAGAAAAATCGGCTTTGGGCACAAATTCGGTGCCCACAAAGCGGATCATGAATACGCTCAAAACAAAAATTCCAAGGGCCATCAAAACCGTTTTGCGCTTGTGCACCAAAGACCAAGCCAAGATTTTTTGATAGCCATTGGCCAACTGGTCGGTGCCCCGCTCAAACCCAGCCGTCACACGGCCGATGGTTTTGTCGTACCAATTCAACGGCCCTCGGTTTTGGCCATGCGCTTCGATGCTGGGGTCGTGCCAAACGCTGGACAACATCGGGTCAAGGGTGAAGCTGACGAACATCGAGATCATCACCGCCGCCACGATGGTGATACCAAACTCGTGGAAAAACTTGCCGATGATGCCTTCCATAAAGCCAATCGGCAAAAACACCGCCACGATGGACAAGGTGGTCGCCAAGACCGCCAAGCCAATTTCTTGCGTCCCCTCTAACGAAGCTTTCCAGGCGCTCTTGCCCATTTGCACATGGCGCACGATGTTTTCGCGCACCACAATGGCATCGTCGATCAGCAGACCCACACACAAAGACAGGGCCATCAAAGTGATCATGTTGATGGTGAAGCCAAACATTTGCATGAACATGAAAGTGCCGATCAATGAGATCGGCAAAGTCAGGCCCGTGATCACCGTGGAGCGCCAAGAGTTCAAAAACAAGAAAACGATCAGCACCGTCAAGATGGCACCTTCAATCAGTGTCCGGCGCACGTTGTCGACAGCCACCCGAATGGGGCGCGAATTGTCGGTGATGGGCTCCAGCATCACCCCCGCAGGCGTTTGGCTTTTCATCTCGGCCACGGTCTTGACCAAGCCGTTGATCACATCGATGGTGTTTTCGTCTTGTGCTTTTTGCACCGTCATCAACAATGTGCGCTGGCCGCTGTAAAGGGCCAAGGTCTCCAGCTCTTGGGCGCCGTCTTGCACGCGAGCCACTTGCGACAGCCGAATCGAGGTGTTGCCTTTGCGGGCCACGATGATGCGTTCAAAGTCTTCTGGCCGTTTCATGCGCGATTCGATTTGAACCATGCGCTCTTGCTCGCGCGATCGAATAGCGCCTGCCGGCAAGTCTTGGTTTTCGTTGCGCACAGCGCTCACCACTTGCTCGGCCGTGACGCCCAGCGCTTCCATAGCGGCGGGCTGCAAATAGAGGTTGATTTCGCGCCGCGTTCCCCCGACCAAAGATACCGAGCCCACGCCACGCACGTTTTCAAGGCGTTTTTTCAGCACTTGTTCAGACCAATTGGTCAACTCCACGGCGCTTGGGGCTTTGTCCTGAACCGAGTCTGCTACAGCACCGGGCACCACGGCCAGAGACCAAATGGCGCGGGCCGAAGGGTCAAACCGCAAGACCTTGGGTTCTTTGACTTCGTTGCGCAAACTGGGTCGGATGGCGGCTACTTTTTCGCGAACATCCTCGGCCGCTTTGCGACCATTGATGTTCAACTGAAATTCGATCACCACCACAGATTGGTTTTCGTAACTGCGAGAGGAGAGGGCGCTGATGCCCGCGATCGAGTTGACGCCTTCCTCGATTTTTTTAGACACTTCGCTTTCCACAATCTCTGGCGAAGCCCCGGGGTATTCGGTGCTGACCACCACCACGGGAAAGTCGATGTTGGGAAACTGGTCGACTTTCAGTCGTTGGTAAGAAAACAAGCCCAACACCACCAAGGCCAGCATGACCATGGTGGCGAAAACGGGGTTTTGCAGGCTAACGCGGGTGAACCACATGCTGGGGGTGCTTTCAGCGCTTGGCCGCGGTGAACTTCACTTGCGTGCCTTCACGCACACCGCCAGCGCCGGCCGTCAAGACAGAAGCACCTTCGCTCAGCCCCTGAACTTCGACCCAAGTCAGGGTGATGTTGTGGAGTGTTTTTTCGGTGCGCGTGCCCGGCTGAACCGGCACATGCCGCACCTGATCGGCCTCGACCAGTTGGACATAAGGCTGCGGTTTGTCGGTGCGCACGCTGGACAGCGGCACCGCCAAAGCCTGGATGTTGCGGGTGCCCAAGGTGCCCTCTGCAAACAGGCCTTGGCGCAAGCCTTCTTGCCCATCGATGCCCAGATAGACCAGCACACTGCGGCTGGCCGCTTGCGCCGTGGGGTTGATGCGCAGCACCTTGGCTGTGACTGGCTCTTCTTGGCCTTCGATTTTCATTTGTGCCTTCATGCCGGGTCGGACCCCGCTGGCATCGCTGGCGGGCAAGGCGGCTTCTAACTCGAGTTGCGCCAAGTTGATCACTTCGACCACTCGGCCATCCAATGCCACCCGTTCGCCGGGTTGCGCCAAACGCTGCGAAATTTGGCCGCTGATCGGGGTCCGGATGACGGTGTCTTCAAGGGCTTTGCGCGTGACATCCAATGCCGCCATCGCCGCCATGTGCGTGGCCTTGGCGCCGTTCAGGGTGGCGGTGGAATTTTGCAAAGCGGTTTGAGAAATGAAGCCCTGAGCCACCAAAGCTTGGTTGTTGTCAAATTGTTTTTGAGCAATCTCGACTTGGGCCAGCGCCGCATCGGCCTGTTGTTTGGCCTGGCGCTCGCGGGCTTGAAGCTCGGTCGGGTCGATGCGTGCAATCACTTGGCCGGCTTGCACCTTGTCGCCCTCGCGCACCACCAAATCCATCAATTCACCGGCCACACGCGCTTTCACCATGGCCATTTGGCTGGCCTTGAGCGTGCCCGAGACGGGCAAGCCCAGCACCATGTCCATCCGGGTCACGGGCACCACATCGGTGGCACTCAACTCGATCATGTTGCTCGCTGTGCTTGCGCTGGGGGCTGCGGCCACAGGGGCTGGGGCTTGGCGTTGGGCCGCCCACCGCGCACCGCCGGCGACCAAAATGGCCAGCGCCACACCGGAGAGGATGAGAAGTGTTGAACGTTTCATAGTGGGGCAGGCAAAGTGAGACCACGCAACAGCAATTGGGCGTGTTGAGAAATGAATTTTTCGGGTTGGATTTGTTCAGACACGGGGCAGCAAGGCCCCATCGAGTGTTTCCACATCACCAAAAACAGCAAGGGCGCCATCACCGAATGCAACGCCAGCTCGACATCAACGGCATGAAATTCACCTTGGGCTATGCCGCGGTTGAGGGCGTTGCGCACCAGGGCATGGCCGGGCTCAATCACTTCGGCTCGATAAAACTGCGCCAACTCTGGGAAATTGCTCGCCTCGCTGATGATGAGTTTGGAAATGCCCGAGGCTTTGGTGTCGCCATAACGGTGCCACCATTGCAGCATCATCCACTCGAGCAATTCACCCGATGTGCCCTTGAAATTGGCGACTTCTAAGGCCCCTTGGTGGACTGGCTCCACCACACTGGCGCGCACCACCGCTTTGAACAAGTCTTCCTTGCTGGGGAAGTACAAAAACAGCGTTCCCTTAGAGACGCCGGCGCGAGCGGCCACTTCTTCAACCCGTGTGGCGGCAAAGCCTTTTTCAACAAACAAGTCCAGGGCGGCGTCCAGCAATTCGCCGGGTCGGTCTTGCTTACGACGCTCGCGTTTGGGAGGCACAGAGACAGAGGGGTTCACGGCGTTTGATTAATGACTGACTGGTTAGTAATGTAAGGTTTGCCCCCTGGCCTGTCAAGCCAAAGGGGCCCTTGTGTGGATGGGGCGCCAAAGAAAAAGGGGCCGAGGCCCCTTTGTTCTGGCAAGGTCGCCGGCTCAGTAAAAAGCCTGCAAGCCGGTTTGGGCGCGACCCAATATCAGGGCATGCACATCGTGCGTGCCTTCGTAGGTGTTGACGGTTTCCAGGTTGATCATGTGGCGAATCACGTGGTATTCGTCATGAATGCCGTTGCCGCCATGCATGTCGCGCGCCAGGCGGGCAATGTCGAGCGCTTTGCCGCAGCTGTTGCGCTTGATCAGGCTGATCATCTCGGGCACGGCTTTGCCCTCGTCCATCAGGCGGCCCACGCGCAGGCAAGCTTGAAGGCCCAGCGTGATCTCGGTTTGCATATCGGCCAGTTTTTTCTGAATCAATTGGTTTTGTGCCAAAGGCCGGCCAAACTGCACGCGGTCAAGCGTGTATTGGCGTGCGCGATGCCAGCAGTCTTCTGCCGCACCCAATGCGCCCCAGGCAATGCCGTAGCGGGCTTTGTTCAGGCAGCCAAAGGGGCCTTTCAGACCGTTCACATGGGGCAACAGGTTTTCGGCGGGCACAAACACTTCGTCCATCACAATTTCGCCGGTGATGCTGGCTCGCAAACTCATCTTGCCTTCGATCTTGGGCGCCGTCAGTCCCTTCATGCCTTTTTCAAGAATGAAGCCGTGAATGGCTTCTTGGCCCCCTACACTGCCATCGGCGTTTTCGAGTTTGGCCCACACCACAAACACATCGGCGATGGGGGAGTTGGTGATCCACATCTTGGAGCCCTTCAGGACAAAACCGCCGTCCACCGGTTTGGCACGCGTCAACATGCTGGCGGGATCCGAGCCATGGTTGGGTTCGGTCAAGCCAAAGCAGCCCACCCACTCGCCGGTGGCCAGTTTGGGTAAGTATTTTTGGCGTTGTGCTTCTGAACCGTACTCGTTGATGGGGTGCATCACCAATGAGCTTTGCACGCTCACCGCACTGCGGTAACCGCTGTCCACGCGCTCCACTTCGCGGGCAATCAGGCCGTAAGCCACATAGCTCAAGCCTGAACAACCGTAGCCATCGATGGTCGAGCCCAGAAAACCCATGGCCCCGGCTTCGTTCATGATCTCGCGGTCAAATTTCTCGTGCCGTGCGGCTTGCAACACCCGAGTTTGCAGGCGCTCCTGACAAAACGTGTGCGCGGCCTCGACGATGGCGCGCTCGTCGTCAGTGAGTTGCTCATTCAGCAAAAAAGGGTCGTTCCATTGAAAGACGGGTTTCATTGTGGTTCTCCAAAACAGGGGCGCAGAAGGGTTCAGTGTGGCATGCCCGCCATGACGAGACGGTGATTTCATACCGATTGTTGGCTTTAGATGAATATTTGTCTAATATCGAATATCGATCCAGCAATATATTTTATAAATACATGGAATTTCGACACCTGCGCTATTTCCTCATGTTGGCCGAAGAGTTGCATTTTGGTCGGGCGGCTCAGCGACTGTCCATTTCACAGCCGCCCTTGAGCTTGAACATCCAGCAACTCGAGGCTTCTGTCGGCGCTCAACTCTTCAACCGGAACAGCCGGGGCGTGCAGTTGACTGCGGCGGGCTTGGCCTTTGTGCCTGCAGCCAGAGCCTTGCTGGCACAAGCCAGCTCGGCCGCCCGCGAGGCGCGGGAGGTGGCCGAGGGTCAGTCAGGCCAGTTGTTGATTGGTTTTGCCGGCACGATGCTGTACTGCGGTTTGCCGCAAATCTTGCGTCGTTTCCAGGCCAGCCACCCCCGTTTGCGCTTGGTGCTGCAAGAGATGAGCTCGGCGGAGCAATTGTCAGAGTTGTTGCGCGACCGACTCGATGTGGGCTTTGTCCACACGCCCCGCGTGCCACCGGGGTTTGATCAAGTGTTGGTGACCAGCCAACCGCTGATGGCCTGTTTGCCCGCCAACCACCCTTTGGCCAGCAGCCGCATTTTGGACATCGAAGCACTGGTCGGACAAGATTTGGTGGTGGTGTCGCGCACCGTTTCGCCCGATTACCATGAGCGCATTCTTCAGTTGTGCGAGCAATCGGGCTGGGTACCGACCGTGGTGCACGAGCTGCGCCATTGGTTGAGTGTTTTGTCTTTGGTCTCGCAAGGTTTGGGCGTTGCCCTGGTGCCACAAGCCTTGCAGCAGTCGGCCTTGGCCGGTGTGGTCTTAGTGCCCTTGCGCCAAGTGGATGTGCGCTATGACACGCGATGCTTGTGGCGCAGTGGCCGAGACCAGACCGCACTTGGGGACTTTGTACAAGCCGTGCAGCAGGGGATTGCGGGGCCTTGATAATTCCAGCCCACGGTAACTTCAATCCATTTCAACAGCCACATTGATGACAGAAAACGTCACGCTGACAGGAAACAACATGACAGAAATATTGGTTTTAGGCGGGGGCTGCTTTTGGTGCACGGAGGCCGTGTTCGTCAAAGTTCGGGGCGTGACCGATGTGGAGTCTGGCTATTGCAATGGCCACACACAGGCACCCAGCTATGAAGACGTTTGTACCGGACGCACCGGTCATAACGAGGTGGTGAAGCTCTGCTATGACCCGGCCATCATTGGCACCCGCGAGTTGCTGGAAATTTTCTTTCTCATCCACGACCCCACCACCTTGAACCGCCAAGGCCACGATGTCGGCACGCAATACCGCAGCGGCATTTATGTCACCCAAACTGCGCAGGCCGAAGTCGCGCGCGAACTCATCGCAGAGTTGACAGCCGCCAACGCGTTTGGCCGGCCCATCGTCACCGAAGTGCTGGCGCTGGACAACTACAGCGCCGCTGAGGACTATCACCAAGATTTCTTCGAGCGCAACCCCTACCAAGGCTATTGCATGGCGGTGGCTGCGCCCAAGGTTGAGAAGTTCAAGAAGACCTTTGCGCGCTGGGTGCGTGAGTGACAATGGGTGGTGGTGTACCTTTTGAAAAGAAAGAAATGGCGATGAATCGAGTTTTATTTTTGCTGCTCTCCGTGACCTTGTCGTTTGGGGCTGTGGCGCAACACAACAACAAAGAAACCCAAGAAGACATTGCGCGTCACCGCGCCATGGCCGAGGCCCACGCGGCCGCTGCCAAATGCCTCGAGTCGGGGAAAAAGCATGACCAATGCCTCAAAGAATTGCAGGCGGCTTGCAAAGGCTTGGCGCTGGGCAAAAACTGCGGCATGAAACACTCGCACTGAAGGTGCTCACCCTTGCCCTGTTCTGGGCGGCATTGTTGACCCACCGGGTCATTGATCTATGAGTCTTGACCATCCCGTTCTCTCGTCCCTGTTGCCGGTTGTTTTTCTGATCTTTATTGGTTTTGTGGCGGGCAAAGCCCAATGGGTGCGGGGCGAGTCGGTGCGCGATTTGTCCAACTTGGTTTTTTTGGTCCTGACCCAAGCCTTGTTGTTTCGCACCATGAGCAGCGTGCACATTGAGCAACTCGATTTCAAGCCGGTGGTGCACTATTTTGCGGTCGCCGGCACCTTGTTTTTTGCCATGCTCTGGCTGTACGGCCGCGACAGCCGGGCCTCGGTTTTGGCCTTGGCCAGCATCTTCAGCAACACCCTGATGATTGGTGTGCCACTGGTGGGTTTGGCTTACGGCCAAGAAGGTCTGGTGCTGTTGTTCACCTTGATTTCTTTGCACGCTCTGGTCTTGCTCAGTGCGGCCACGTTGGTCTTGGAGTTGCAAGTCGCACACGAACAAGCCGCGGTGTTGGGTGGGCGCCGTCCGATTTGGCGCACCTTGGCCTTGGCGGTTCGCAGTGCCGTCATCCACCCCGTGCCCTTGCCCATTTTGGTGGGCTTGGTGTACGCACAAACGGGGTGGGGCTTGCACCCCATCATTGACCGTCCCCTGGCTTTGTTGGGCAGTGCCTTTGGTCCGATTGCGCTGGTCTTGGTGGGCATCACTTTGTCCCAAACGCCAATTGGTCAGCACCTCAAAGCGGCCATCAAGTTGTCGCTGGTCAAAACCCTGTTGCACCCCGCCTTGATGCTTTTGGCTGGATGGTTGTTGGGGCTGCGGGGCCTGCATTTGGCGGTCATGACGGTGGCCGCAGCCTTGCCTATTGGCGCCAATGTGTTTTTGTTTTCGCAGCGTTACCAAAAAGAAGAAGACGCGGTGACGGCGGGGGTGGCGGTGTCCACCGCCATGGCGGTCTTCAGCGTGACGGCCGTGATGGCGGTGCTGCCTTGGCTGCCCCAGTGAGGCCAGGCTACTGAAAAATCAGGGGGCGAGTCGCTCGCGCGTCCACGCCTCGCCTTTCAGGCTGTAGCGAAGTCGGTCATGCAATCGGCTTTTTCGGCCTTGCCAAAATTGCCATTGGTCCGGCACCAAGCGGTAGCCTCCCCAATGCGGTGGACGAGGCGGGTTGAGCATGAATTGCGCGGCGTATTTCGCCGCATTGCTCACCAACACCGTACGCCCTTCAATGACTTGGCTTTGGGGCGAGGCCCATGCGCCAATGCGTGAGTCGAGCGGACGGCTGTGAAAGTAAGCGTCGCTTTCTTCCTCGCTGACTTTCTCGACACGGCCCTCGATGCGCACCACACGCTCCAGTTCGACCCAGTGAAACTGCAAGGCAGCAAACGGGTTGCCAGCCAATTCTTGGCCTTTTTGGCTGGCGTAGTTGGTGTACCAGACGATGCCTCTTTCATCGACCCCCTTGATCAACACCACGCGGGTGCTGGGGCGCAAATTGCTCGCCACTGTGGCCAAGGTCATGGCATTGGGTTCGGGCACTTCGGCCGCAATCGCCTCTTGAAGCCATTGTTCAAATTGCTTCAAGGGGTTGGCATGCGAGGCGGTTTCATTGAGCTCGGCTTTTTCGTAGCTCTTGCGCAGGTCAGCGATGTTCATGCAGCGAGTATAGGGAGAGCCACAAGCAGCAGCGTCTTGCAGGGCCAATGGCTTGAACGAGGTGCAAGGCCGTGGCGGACGGGTGGGTCTGCATCGTGGTGGGGCGAGGCGATGGGGTACGTCAGTCGCCTGCAATGGTGGGCTATTACAATCTGACCACTTTTTTCGGAGAAAACATCCATGTCGACCTCTCAAGATGACAATCAACCCGTAGTTTGGGGCATTCTGTTCGCAGTGATCGTACTGACCGTTGGACTCGCCGTCGGTTTCGGCATTGCCAAGAGCAAAAAGGCGGCTCCCGCTGCACCAGCGGCCGCTGTCGAGGCGCCCGCTGCAGAAGCTTCTGCCCCCGCTGCCGAAGCCTCGGCTCCTGCTGCTGAAGCGTCTGCCGCCAAATAAACGTCACAGAGCAGGGCTGCGGCCAGGCTCTGCTGACCCCTCTGAACCCGCTTCGGCGGGTTTTTTTGCGCCTGGAATTAGGGTCTGTGCGAGTTGTACCCTTTCTGTAACTCGTCAAATGCCCCAAATTGGGGGAACCCGGTTACCATCGGTCATGTAATTTAGTTACCACGCCTTTTGGGGCGCAAGGACATGACACTTCATCCCACTTTGCAGGCTGTGACCGCCCGCATCACCGAGCGCAGCCGCGCATCCCGACAGGCTTATTTGAAGCAGGTCGATGCTGCTGCGCAAAGAGACCCGGGTGCCCAACGCTTGGGCTGTGCCAACGTGGCCCATGCTTTTGCAGCCATGCCCGAAGCGGATAAAAACCGGGCCACCGCGCTGGACAAAATCAAAGTGGTGGCGCCGCGTGCGCCCAACATTGGCATCGTCAACGCCTACAACGACCTGTTGTCCGCCCATGCTCCTTTGCAGCACTACCCTGATCTGATCAAGGACGAAGCCCGCAAATGCGGTGCCACAGCCCAAGTGGCCGGCGGCGTGCCTGCCATGTGCGATGGCGTGACCCAAGGCACTCCTGGCATGGAGCTGAGCCTGTTTAGCCGCGATGTGATTGCCATGGCCACCGCCGTCTCGCTCAGCCACGATGTCTTTGACGCCGCCCTGATGCTGGGCGTGTGCGACAAAATTGTGCCGGGACTCTTGATTGGGGCCTTGCAATTTGGCCACTTGCCCACGGTTTTTGTGCCCGCGGGTCCCATGACCAGTGGCCTCTCCAACAGCGAAAAATCCAAAGTGCGCGAACAAGCGGCTTTGGGCCAGGTGGGGCGCCCCGAGCTGCTCGAAGCCGAATCCAAGGCCTATCACGGCGAAGGCACCTGCACTTTTTATGGCACCGCAAACAGCAACCAAATGTTGCTCGAAGCCATGGGTTTGCATGTGCCCGGGACGGCCTTTATCAATCCCGGAGAGGGCGTGCGCCAAGACTTGACACGAGAGGCTGCCCGCACTGTGCTGGCCTTGGTGAAAGACAAAAACTTCACCCCCATTGGTCACATCGTGGACGAGCGTTGCATTGTCAATGCCATGGTGGCCCTGCTGGCCACGGGCGGCTCTACCAATCATTTGATCCACTGGGTGGCCGTGGCCAAAGCGGCCGGCATTGTGATTGATTGGGATGACTTTTCTGCGCTGTCAGAGGTGGTGCCTTTGCTCACCCGCGTTTATCCGAATGGCAGTGCCGATGTGAACCAATTTCAAGCTGCAGGCGGCCCAGGACATGTGATTCGAGAGTTGCTCGACGCCGGCTTGATGCACCCCGATGTGCGCACCGTCCGCCCCGGGGGGCTGCGTGAATTCACACGCATCCCTGCGCTGCAACAAGGGCAGCTGGTTTGGCACGATGTGGGGGCCAGCAAAGACGAGAGCGTGGTGCGGCCGGCCAACAAGCCCTTCAGTGCAACGGGCGGTTTGAAATTGTTGCAGGGCAATTTGGGCCGCAGCGTGATCAAGATTTCTGCGGTGCCGGAAGCCTTGCATGTCATCGAAGCGCCTGCCCGCGTGTTTGCCTCGCAAGACGAACTGCATGCGGCTTTCAAAGCCGGCGAGTTAGACCGCGATGTGGTGTGTGTGGTGCGCTGGCAAGGCCCGCAAGCCAATGGCATGCCCGAGCTGCACAAACTCACGCCCCCGATGGCGGTGTTGCAAGGCAAGGGTTACAAAGTGGCGCTGGTCACCGACGGCCGCATGAGCGGGGCCTCTGGCAAAGTTCCGGCGGCCATTCATGTGTCGCCCGAAGCTGCGGCGGGCGGACCCCTCGCCAAAGTGCGCGATGGCGATGTGATTCGCTTGGATGGCATCGCTGGCACGCTGCAAGCCCTGGTCAGCGAGTCGGAATGGGCCGCCCGCACCCCGGACACCATGCCCACTGAATTGACAGCGGCGAATGGCGTGGGCATGGGCCGCGAACTGTTTGCCAACCTGCGCCGCAATGCGCTCAAAGCCGAAGAAGGAGCCTGTACATGGCTGTGAATTTGAAGGGTCCCTTGACCGCCTTGCAAGTCATGCAAGACGCTCCCGTCATTCCCGTGATTGTCTTGCACGATGTTGCGCACGCCGTGCCCATGGCACGCGCCTTGGTGGCGGGCGGTATCCGCATGCTGGAAGTCACTTTGCGCACACCGCAAGCGCTGGCGTGCATGGAAGCTATTGCCAAAGAAGTGCCCGATGCCGTGGTGGGGGCAGGCACGGTGCGCAGCCCGGCCGATGCCGCTGCGGCAGCCAAGGCGGGGGCCCGTTTTGCAGTGAGCCCGGGCTACACGGCCACGGTAGGAAAAGCTTGCCGCGACCATGGTTTGTCTTTGTTGCCGGGCGTGGCCACGGGCAGTGAAATCATGATGGCGCAAGAAGACGGCTACACCGAGCTCAAGTTTTTCCCGGCCATGCAAGCCGGAGGCCCGCAAATGCTGAAAGCCTGGAGCGGTCCTTTTTTTGACGTGAAGTTTTGCCCGACCGGCGGTGTCACCCAACAAAACGCCTATGACTTGTTGACTTTGCCCAATGTGGCGTGTGTGGGCGGCTCGTGGTTGGTGCCTGCAGAGTCCTTGGCCCAAGGCGATTGGGCGCGCATTGAAGCTTTGGCCCGAGAAGCCAGCCAACTGCCACGCTGAATTTCAGCGGTAAAACTGGTCGGTGAGGGCGGGCGGTTGATGCGGGTAGTGATGTAGGGCAGTCAGGGCCGCTTGAGCAGAATGCTCAATGCTTGCCCTATTCAGCCCGTTGGATCAGCTCGATTTTGTAGCCATCGGGGTCGGTCACAAAGGCGATCACGGTGGTGCCGCCTTTGACAGGTCCGGGCTCGCGAGTGACGTTGCCGCCGTGAGCCTTGATTTTTTCGCAGGCTGAATACACATCGGCCACCCCAATGGCAATATGCCCGTAGGCGGTGCCCATCTCGTATTGCTTCACACCCCAGTTCCAAGTCAGCTCGAGTTCGGCGTGTTCAGGGTTGCGGCCGTAGCCTAAAAAAGCCAGCGAGTATTTGTATTCGGGGTTTTCAGAGGTGCGCAACAGCGTCATGCCCAAGACCTGGGTGTAAAAATCAATCGACCGTTGAAGGTGGCCAACGCGCAGCATGGTGTGTAAGAGTCTCATGCCGCCGATTGTGCAAGCAAATCAAAAGCCATGACGGTCAAATTGGCGACCCGCATCCCTTACCATTCAAGCCACACCAGGCTGTTCCATCCACACCAAGCTGTTCAATCCGCACCGAGCTGCCTTCCACGCAGCGCCTCTGTTCTTTTCAATCCCCTGTCTTCTTCACAGCACAGTCAGTCCGTTCAGAGAAAACCATGCGCATTTCAGAGTTCTTCGGTGGTCTTCTCCATCGCTTTCCCATCGCCACTGGCCGGGCCTGCCCGTGCACGGCCTGATGACGACCCCTCAGCGACCGCCACATGCGGTGTCACGCTTGCGCAGCGAAAGGTTGGCCCGCAGTGCCAAACCCTTTTTGGCGCGCGGGGGCATCAAGGGCGAGCGCTGCCCCGGCTGTCGTTTGGTGCCCAGTCACTGCCTGTGTGCTGTCCGGCCGGAAGTGCCCACATTGGCCGGCATGTGTTTGCTCATGGCCGATATTGAACCCTTGAAACCCAGCAACACCGGCTGGTTGATCGCCGATGTGGTGGCCGACACCTTTGCTTTTTCTTGGGCACGCACCGAGGTGGATCCCCAATTGCTGCAACTTTTGGCCGATCCGCAGTGGCAGGCTTATGTGGTCTTTCCGGGGGAATTTGTTGCGTCAGAGCGCGTGGTGCACGATGTTCAAGCGCCTGTTGCAGGGCGGCGCCCTTTGTTTATCTTGTTAGACGCCACTTGGCCCGAAGCCCGAAAAATGTTCCGCAAAAGCCCCTATTTGAATGCCTTGCCCGTGCTCAGCCTGAACCCTGAGCACGTGTCGCGTTACCAATTGCGACGATCGCGACGCGACGACCACTTTTGCACCAGTGAAGTCGCCTCACTGTGTTTGGATCTGGCGGGTGAATCCCTCGCCGCCCAGACACTCGAGGCTTATCTGGCCGTGTACACGCACCACTACCAGCAGGCCAAGCACCAATTGCCGGCCGATTGGCAAGGTGAGGCACACCAAAATTTGCGATCATTGAAGCTGGCTTAATCTGGCTTTGCTTGACTGATCTGGTCTTTTCTCTTGGAGCTTTCTGATGTCCCACTTTGCCCCAACCGCTGTGACTGCCGCTTCCACTTCTTCTTCATCTTCGAACTCACCTTCCCCCGTGATTTCCCACGTCAGTCGCCCGCGCTCTGTTGAGCGCTTGGTCAAAGGCCAAGCCACCTCGGATGGTGCGGGGGTCAAACTCAGCCGGGTGCTGACGCAAGACCTGCAGCACCGACTCGATCCTTTTTTGATGCTCGACGCCTTTGGCAGTGACCAGCCCGATGACTACATTGCCGGTTTTCCTGACCATCCGCACCGGGGTTTTGAAACGGTGACCTACATGATTGCGGGCCGCATGTTGCACCGCGACAGCGCAGGCAATGAAGGGCTGTTGCAAAACGGCGGGGTGCAGTGGATGACGGCCGGTCGGGGTGTCATCCATTCTGAAATTCCGCAGCAAGACCATGGGGCGATGGAGGGGTTTCAGTTGTGGCTCAACTTGCACAGTTCAGAGAAGATGCAAGCGCCGTGGTACCGCGATTTTCAAAATGACCAGTTGCCACAATTCACCACGTCCGAGGGCGTGGCGGTGACGGTGATCGCCGGCAGCAGCCACGGCATCTCTGGCGCCGTCACCCGGTCGATCACCGAGCCTGTTTATCTGGATGTGCACATGCCCCAGGGCACCCGCTTTGAACAGCAGTTACCCGAAGGACACAACGCCTTTCTGTATGTCTACCGCGGTGAGGTGACGGTGGCGGGCCAAACCGTGCCGCTGCAACGCATGGCCATTTTGGCCAATACGCCGCAATCCGATGGCTTGGTGGTCGAGGCGGCAGCCGATGCGAAATGGATTCTGGTGGCGGGCAAGCCGCTGCATGAACCCATCGTGCAGTACGGCCCTTTTGTGATGAACACCAAAGACGAAATTATTCAAGCCATGACCGATTTCCGAAACGGTCGTTTGGGGGAAAGGGCCGAATAAAAGCGCGGCTCAAGCGCGGAATGCGTGCACAAATTTTTGTGCCGATGCACGCACCTGATCGGCACTGCGACCGGGGGCGTACAACGCTGAGCCAAGGCCAAAACCCGCAGCGCCGGCTGCCCGGTAGGCCGCCATGGTGTCGGGCGTGATGCCGCCCACCGGCATCAAGGCGGTCTGTTGGGGCAACACCGCACGCAAGGCTTTGACGGTGGCCGGAGAGATCATCTCAGCCGGGAAAAGCTTTAGCCCATGTGCTCCCGCATCGAGTGCAGCGAAGGCTTCGGTGGGCGAGGCCACACCGGGCAACACCACCATCCCCAGTGCCAAGGCGGCGGCGACCACACTGGGGTTGAAGTTGGGCGCCACCACCAGACGACCGCCCGCGGCGTGCACCTCTTTGACTTGTTGCACCTGCAGCACGGTGCCGGCACCCACCAAGGCATGCGGGAACTGCGCCACCAATCGCGCAATGCTGTCCAAGGGTTGAGGCGAGTTCAAAGGGACTTCGATGAGCACAAATCCACTGCTCACCAAGGCCTCACCGATGGCCGGTGCCTCGGCAGGCGTGAGCCCTCGCAATATCGCGATCAAGGGGAGTTGGGCCATGGCCTCGGCGAAGGCCTTTTGGGGGTGGTTTGATTGAAGGGAAGGGGTCATCGTGGTTTCGTCAAGTGCTTGGCCAATGCATGCAGACCCGCCCAAGTGGCTTCATCGCCGAAACTTTGGCAGGCCATACCCAGGTGCTTCAGGGCCAGGGTGTAGCGCAGGGTGAGCGCGGGGTTGCCGATCAAAATCACAGGCTGCTGGGTGGAGAGCGCCGTCTGGCAGCGCAATTCTTCCCCAATCAACAAGCCTGACAAATAACTCGCCAAAGCCGCTGGGCTCAGGCGCTCAAACAGGCCCAAGGTGCGCACTGCAAAACATCGGTGCAGCACACTGCCCTCCGTCTGGCTTTGGTCCACACCTTGCAAAAAGGCGGCTTCTTCGAAAGCACCATTGAGATCGATGGTTTTGCCCAAGATCGAATGTTGGCTGAGCAGGGCAAAAACCTCGCCGGTCATGAAGGTCTGAAAATGCGTCACGCGGCCGCTTTGCACTTGGACCCATTTGCTGTGCGTGCCGGGCAGGACCAGCGTGGCACTCTGGCAAGCTGCCAAGTGCAAAGCGCCAAATATTTGCACCTCTTCGCCGCGCATGACATCGGGCGTTTGCAAGGCGTCTTGTCCTGAACAACACAAGCCCGGCACCAAGGCGATGCGATCGGCTTGCAACCACAACAGGTGTTGGCTAAGTGTGTTGAAGTCTGCAGGGCAGGGGCAGTAGGGCGCTTCTTGCCAGCCTTGGC
>JACCEE010297583.1_pt1 | contig 16329 bp, 25 predicted proteins | sample 7449931 | NCBI WGS metagenome assembly JACCEE01 (sample SAMN15323457, study PRJNA562643) | freshwater metagenome | isolation source: river surface water | place: USA:Blue River Watershed | collected 2017-08-19 | reverse complement strand
TATGCCCCTCTTATCAGACCGATGATTAATAGTCCATCCTTCAAAGTTTCTATGTTTAACAGTGTCTAACTTGATAAACTCCTGCTTATCTTTCAATTCCTGTATTGTCTGATTAGCGATAGCAAGATCAGAGCCAAGCCTGCTTATCTCAGATTCATACAGCTTCTTGTATTTCAATTCAGATTCGGATAGTTGCCGGGTAAGCCGTTCTGATTCTGCTTTGAACGTATTCTTCTGTGTTGTCAGAATTTCAATCTCATTTTTTGCAGAGTATAACGCAGCGTGAATAGTATCAACTCTACCACGAACAGATACATTGTCAGATTCAAGGCGTGCATTCTCAGCTTTAAAGAAATCAAGGGCTGTTTGAAGAGTATGTAATTCAGATTGAAGCCGCTCGTTCTCTGATTCAAGCTTTTCTTCTGTCGATTTGAAAGTGTTTAACTCTTTAACAGCTTCATCTCTTTGCTTTTTAAGCCGTAATATGGCAGGCTTGAGTCTATCATTTGACTTTGAAAGCTTATAGATAACGGCAAGGTTAGCATTGACATGATTAGTTGTTTCAATAAGATATTGCTTTACTTTATTTAACTCTGATTCAAGCCTATATATCTCTTTCTGCTTTTCGGAATTTTCTGATTCAAGTACGCTTATAGTATCAGTCTCAACACTTTTAGCAGAATTAATAGTATCTTTGAGGATAACGTTCTGTGACCGTAACATACTGATTATGTCAAGCATTTGACTTTGTTCTGCTTTAAGCGTTTCAACTTCAGCTTTAAGCAGGACTTCGTTTTCAGACACCAAGCCAACTTTGACTTCAGCTTTCTTCAGTGTATCACCAGCAATAAGCCGTGATACCATCTTTTTTTCCCACTTGCCTTTGCCTGTAACAGTAAGGACACCATCAGCATTAAATTTATCGGCTATCTTACCGTAGCTCATTCCTTCGGCATAAAGCTTGCGAACAAGTTCTGTCAATTCGGTCTTATTCATGTTTAACTTCCTCCTTAAGCTATTATTTTAACAAGATAAGATAGTGTTTAACACAGACTGATAATCTTGTCAATAAAAATGTTTAACAATGTTTAACAGTTTGAGGACTTACTGCTTATGGGGTTCCAATCTGATAGTCTCCTAAAAAATTCTCTTTCACCTTCGGCGGATGATTCTGGTAACACAACCACGAGAATTTTTCTTAACGGAGACAGGACTGATTTCAGTCAAAAACAAAAGCGGTAATTGCGGACGGAGCCGCTAGTTACTGTGCAGAGGTAACAGTGGGGAATGGCTTGATCCACCCATAAGCAAGTTCATCAGGATAAGCAACGTGCCATTTAACGCCGTCAAAGTAAAACATCCTATCGGCAGGCTTGACAAAGCCATTGATCTTTTGGGTAGTCCATTGCTGTTTTGTCTGGATAAGCTCAGATTTTATAAATTCACCATGCCGGGTTTTTACAAGCCGCGATCCGTTCCAATAGACAAGGATATTCCCGGAGTCTTCAGTGCCGACAACGAGCCATTTAACATCTTTTTCAATAAGACCTTCACGCCATCGGAAATCACCTTTGGCATAACACAACTCGTAACCAGCCCGGACGTATTCTTCCTGTGTGATTTGCGAACTATGTATCATCCGATTAACAAGCTTCCTTATTCCGCCAATGCTGTTACCGTAGCCCATAAGAAACACAAGTCCGGTTATAACCATGAACACAACGATTTCATTCACCGATGCTGTGCTGATTCTATAATTGCTATTTGCAGGGCATACAACAATAGTGCTGGAGAACGGTTCAAACAGCCTGACTCCTGATTTGTTCATTGTATCAAGTACACAGTGTGATATACAGCCGATGCTTACCCACTGAAGCACAGTTGACCCTGATACTAATCCGATTATCAGAGGGATTGACCACAGAGACAGACTATGCACAACACCACGATGTCCAAACCGATTATTTACAGGGAAGGATACGAACCACAGAAGACGACCAATGCTTGACTGAGGGTGATCTATATCAGGTATCAATGCTCCGATAGCGGCAGCAATACTCGCATATAACCCGGCATCAGCACAGGCAACTATCAATATTCCAAAACTTGCATGAGTGGGAGCAGTCATATCATTTACTGCCTTTTGACAGCATACCACGCCCAACAATCATCAGAACCATCGAAAACCCGCCGATCATAACCAAGTCAGTTGCATCAGTAGCACGCCCGACATATCGGAACAGGACAAGGAATAGCAGACATATCAGAAATACAGGTGATATATCAAACTCCTCAGCTTTGATTCTGGTATCTTCACGAGGGATTTCTCCGGTTGCACAAAATGACTGTATTCGACCGGGAACACCGTGAGCAGCAATAGCAATCTGATTAACTGACACAGTACAGCCATAATGCACAGCAGCTAATCCGGAAAGACGCAGATTGTCAGCTTTTGACAAATATCCGATCTTGATAATCTCAGTTCCCCACAGGAGTTGTTTGAGGTCTTCTTTAATGCCATCATTACGCATAGCACCATACAGAATTGACTTATCCCTGATAGATTTTAACATAGCTATTGATCTGACACAGAGTTTTTGCATATCATCAGCAAATACATAATTGCCGATTGAGTTCTGCATGATCAGGCGTTCAATATCATTCAACAACATCTTTTCAGTTGATAATCCCCATTGTTCGGCAATCTGCTTTACGATGTTGCCATAAGACAGCGATCCAGACACAAACGCCTTTTTAGGCAGAGTCCGGTCAACAACAACTGGATGAGGGTTATCAGAGCAATCATACTTTATCGGCTGTACCAGCTTTTCGGGATAACTGTCTTTACTGCCTTCAATCGTGATATATCTCTTATCTTTCTTCTTATCCCAGCATATCTCAGCAAATACGTCAAAGCACCGGGTAAGATCGTATTTGCCTTTGATACCAAGACTATCAGCAGTCTTGCTCTGTCCGATAACCCACACGGATTTTCCGTATTGACGACCCTCTTGTGCAAATGGAAGCCATATATCAGCAAAGCCTTTGATATTGTTCTTTGTGATGTTAAGCTCGTCAATTATCACTGTAAAACGCTTTTCATCATTACGCATAGCAGACTCAAGAGACGTAAGAGCAGATTCGATAGCAGGATAATCGCTGTTATTGCCGATCACAATCGCTCTGCTATCCCAATTATTCATTCCGCTCTTTTTCGGGTCAAAGACATACACAGGTTCACCAGTGTTTAACTTCTGTTTAACAAGCCAGTGAACAAGATTTGTTTTGCCAAGCCCTTTACCGCCCCAAATCAAACCGCACGTAGTATTTCCGTTTGAAGATGTAGCCTTGTCAATCTCTGCCAAACGCTCAAAAAACGGTATGATGATTTCACCACACAATGCCTTTGTATGATCGAAAGCCCATTCAAGCAGAGAAGTCTTGCCGATTCCGGGCTGACCGGATATGACAAAAGGCTTTCGTGTATTTATGCGGGGAAGAATCTTATTCCGAAGGATTGAATCACGTCCGATCAGTCCGATGCCTTTCTCTTTCCACATCACTGACCTCCAGTTCTGGTAATTTCAGGATTACCGCCTTTTTTCAGATACGGATCAAGCAGACTCTTAATATCACGCTCTTTCTGTTCAATCGTGAGTAACGATGAAGCATGACGCCGCTTACACTCAAAGAACGCCTTTACAGCTTCGACTCCGTACTCACTCATGATCGACTCTGAGTATCGACATTCTTCTTTGATGATTTCACTGTTTGAAACTGACTCTTTGTATTCCTTAATAAGAAGCGAACCACGCTCACTAAAGCTTTGGGCAGCAAGCCGATTAGCGATCTTATCCTTTTTGGAATACAAAGGTACTGTCAAGCCAACAGACGCACCCCTACCATTATTTACAGATTCGGTAAACGAATAAGCAGTAGTTACAGACAGTTCGATATTAAACCGCCCGAACTCATCTGCGGTTATACGCTGTATCTGACGCCAATAGTCATCAGCACGATGTTTCAATTCAGTGTAATCTTCAGCACATGCAATTCCATAAGTGCATATAAAAACCACTACGATCAAAATCCTTATTATCATAATCTGTTACCTCCTATAAAGATATTTGACATTACACAATATTTGCACATCAGGCAAACTTTTTTGTTGACATAGACAACGGCTTGATTTATCAAAGTATCAGTTTTTCAAATAATGTTTAACATTTAAACATGGATGGAGGGTTTATGAAAAAGACTTTAGTTTTGGCAATGGTGTTCTGTCTGATCTTTTCTGCTTTCGCTTTTGCAGAAGATCAGGATCAGGAAATTAAAAACGGAAAACGTCTTATAATCACAACTTACGGTGCTGACTACACAGTGTACGGCGGCATAACGATCAACGAAGACGAAGATACTCATGCAATCACTTTTTCCCCAACAATCACAATACGTGACATGGCTGCAAAGGCTACTATTGCAGCATGGGCTGTTGGAGAAGCTGACGTAGTAAACTATACACTTGCAGGAGTTGCAAACGGTCTCAAAAAGTTTGAGAACCCGGCAGTAGCAACATTCGCAGCAGCATGGACAACAATGGACACGCAGCTTAAATCAGTTGCGAAGGCGATTCAGACGGACGGAAAACTTGTTACGATTGCAGTTGGTTCGATGTCTCTGCTTAAAGAAGATGGCACATCAATCAACCTGCCTTAATAATAACCTTTAACCTGTTCACACCGAAACAAACCCCGATTTCGGTCGGGGTTACTTTTTAACAAGGAGTTGATATGAAACGACTACTGCTAACACTTCTAATATTACTCACATCATCACAAGCTTATCCACTCGTATCTTACAAAGTATCACCAGACTATGAGATTCAGGCAAGCATGATCACAACAGATAAAGGCTGGAAAGTAAATATAAAGATCAGGGATATGCTGCTTAAAAAGTATATCAAGGCATGGGCATCAACCGCAGTTACGCCTGAAGATATTGATCTGACAGGAAACAGAGACTTGGCAGTATTCAATCACGAATATGGTGAAACCTATGATTGTAATATTATAGGCGAATCAATAGGTACTTGTAATTACAAGAAAGCTTACAAGGCAATAACTTACTCAGTTTTCAAGATTGCGATGCAGATTCAGGACGCAGGGCTTATACCTGCAATTAAATACGGTAATATTGACCAAATAAGTGTTGACGGAACTATGTATCACTCAACAAATATAAAGCCAACAGGTAACTATAAAAATTTCAGGAAGATAATTTATATAAAAAAATACTTACCAGACTATTACATATACGCAGGCATAAGACCTGTGATGTCGGAAGATAATCTATCAGTACTATCATGGATAACAACTTTTGAAGTATCAATGGGAAGAGATATGACAATATGGACGGCATCAGAAACAAACCTTCTGAATTTCGATCTGACAGAACCAGACACTCATACTAAATCAAAGTTTATAATTCAATCCGCAACTTGGCTTGACGCTCAGAAAGCAATGTTTGTACAGACGCATCTGCTAATGTCGCGGATGATTAAAAAAAATCCTGAACTATTACTTGAAGTTAAGTTCGAACCAATTGAATTCACGAGCGACAATAACGTGAAATTGATCGATCTTGCAAACGGAATAATACCTGACGGGACAATGGAAGCATACACACCAAATATGGCAGCTTCACCGGAGCTAATATCACCTGCTGGCTCGTCAATTATAAACGAAAACCCTATTACTTTTTCGTGGGCATCTTCAGCAAATTCAACGAGTTATAAACTGTCATACTACGACAGCACAGTATATTCGCAGAATCCGGTAATTACAGATATATTTACATCATCAACATCAGCACAGGTTACACTACCTATACTACCGACAGTAAAGTCGTACACATGGCATGTGACGGGAATAAACGATGAAGGCGAAGGCGAAGCATCGCTTAATAAAGTGTTCACAACAAAACGTCCATATTTTCAATATATCAGAATAAGGAATACAAGTCAGGCATGGGGAAGCAACTATGATTTCGGTATCTGTCAAATAAGATTTTACACAAACCAGAATTACTCAGGTACAGAGTTTGCACACACCGGAATTGCATCGGCGTCATCTAATCAAACAGGATGTGACGCATCACAAGCGATTGATACAAGCAATATTTCAACATGGTTGACAGCTGACAATACGCAGTTTCAGTGGATCGGAATAAATCAGTCGGCATCTACAAACGTACTTGGATCGTTCAAACTATACGTTCACGGTGATTATTCGGGGGCGGCTATAGGAAAAACTTTTGTAGTAGAAGCATCGAATAACGCTGATTATTCTGAAAGCGTAATATTAGGAACGTATTCTGTAGAAACGAACTTTTTTACACCGACATGGCTTAATTTTGTAATTCAATAAAGAGAGGGTAGGATGAGACGAATATTTTGTGGAATAATTTTAGCGTGTTTTGCAGTGATAACGATTTCGGTATCACCAGCATCGGCTTTGACAGGCAGAGATTTGTCGGGCAAAACTTGGTTATTCTTCATGGACGTAGCGGCTGACGGTACAATGTCAGACAACGGAACAATGGTATTTGATCAAAGGTGGACGAAGACAGAACTGAAAGAACTGCTTAAAGCATTAACAGTAGGTTCTCCGATAAGCTACGCAAACATCACAACGATCAGAGTCAAAGTTGACCCTGAAGACTGGACGATGATTATGTACTTTGATTCAGCAGGTTACAGCTTATACGGCTATGTAATGCCAACAAAAATATCACCGGAAGAAGAATGATAATCCGCCCTCAAATACCAACCACGATCTTGGCTGTCATTTTGGCAGCCTTTCTCATGTCCATACCGAACTATGCCTTTACAGCAGATGATGCCCTTATTCGTCAAATCCGTGAGCATGACTTTAACGATTCGGATTATGCGAAGGGAAGACGACCGGGCGACACAAAAGTTGTAGAGGACTATCAGGTTAATTGCACTCTCTCAAATTATAAGATACCGAAGACAGGCGAGCGGGTCTGGCGTGTCTTATTCCGTATCAAGAATGTCGAAACAAACAAATTCATGCAGGTCTTCTCTACCGATCCGATTGCATGGATACCTTTCTTCCAAAATGATTTTTCAGGACTTAATCTGTCAGACGATGTGAACAAGTCAACATACATGGAAAAGCTGTATCCGCTCGACCGATATGAGGAAGCCATGATCAACGCTTTCTCAATGATTCATTTTTGCAATGGACGAATCAGAGAGATATTGCCGGGTAAGATCGTATCATACTCGTTTCAGGAGGACGGTATTGATTTCAGAAACACAGGACAGACTATACCAACACCGAATGTAAGGTTAAACACATACGAAATGACGGAGCTATGGGAAACAGAACGGATATTAAACAATATGATGTTGAATTACAAGCAGATACAATGATGTTTAACAGTATGTTTAACAGCGTGTTTAACATCATGTTTAACAGATACACAGTCTTAATTGTATCATGTTTAACAGTATGTTTAACAGCATCATCAGCTTATGCCGAATTTTATCAAGCTTACGGCAGGACTTCGATTTATGTTGACCAGTTAAACAATAACGCTTTGTATTGGTCAACAGTTGTTAAAATTAAGCGTAAATCCGACGGGTTCTATCTTAATTGTTTTCCTGCTGATACGGCTAAATGGGATAAAGTGTTTAACGGTGATATGACAGACATCAACATAACAACTCAGGGCGGAGTGAACCTGATATTCAAAGATTATCCGATAACAGACGCAGGGTATCTTGACGCAGCTATGGGCATGTTAAACACAGTTCACAGAATAGGGAGTTGGTTACAGAAGAACGGTCATCAGGTTGAACTTTACTTCATGCCGATCAACCTGATAGATTATCTCAATGTTCCTCACTACTTACCATCAGTTCAATTTTCAACTGACCTGTTAGACACTGTCAGGCAAAACAAGGTTATTGCAAATCGTGCGTTGCTTGCGGAACACTGCGGTGTTTATCCGATTGCAGACTGTATGATCGCCGTGAACAGTCTCAGAACAACTTGCGGAACGACAGCTTACTTTGAGTTCCCGGACTCTTTCGGAGACGGATCATTCTCATTCAGGGATAAATCTATATCTGACTTCGTTTATATCAGCAACGAAACAGACTTCGGTTACTGGAGATACGGTAGCGTTCCGAAAGGATTGTACGAAATAAAAGTATATTACCCGGCTTCACCAGAGACCATGACAACGGCTTTTTACTTTGTATGGATAAACGGCAAGACTTTCACACGTACGCTTGATATGGCAGTAATGCCGCCGAATACTTGGCATAGCATAGGATACTTCGATCTGAGAGACGCAACAAACGCTATCTCAGTCGGTATGACAAAGCAGACGCCGGATAACAAGTTTGTCGTGTACGATGCGATCCGCGTGATACGGCTGAAATAAAAATCCCTACCGTTTCCGATAGGGATTGTCTAATTGTGTCTAATTTGCAGAGTTAAATGTTTTCAATGCGTCTTCTATAGTAGGATGACGCTCTGACATCCTTCCTTCTCTACAATTACGTTTCCATACGGTTATATTGAGACGATTCTTTCCGCCACTTTCGACACTTACCCGGATACACTTTGAGTGTGCCAAGAAAACCAATCTTGTCATCTCATTAAAATCATAGGTAGCCAATTCACCACGATGTTTCATCGACCAACCATCTCCTTTAGGTTTTAGAACATCTGGAAAATGATGTTCTCCAGCATAAAATTCAGAGAAAAACTCAGTTGCTTCTTTTTCTGACATTTCCATATTTTACCTCAATACATACTGTTAAGTGCCAGGAATCAGCCCGGCACGGTTTATAATTTACCAGCGATTGTTTTTATTAGCAAGAGCAGCATTTCCAGCTTCGGAAGCGTAGAAGTCAGCTATGAACTCTTTAAGCTGTGCTTTCTCAGATTCAGTCAGCGAGCCGTCATCAGAGTACGCACCGAAAGAATGATTCGCTATCCGGTATCGGCTATCAGCTTGCATACGCGGATTGTTGCGGAACGTATTCTCTATCCTAAAAATGTGACGGGCAACATAATCACAATTAACGTGTTGAGGTATCATACAGCCATCCTTTCAAAAAGTCTTTGCAACCTGATCTTTACCCATTGAACAAATTTTGAATTGATTTTCAATAAATAGATTATCAGAAAAGAAAAAATCTCCGCAAGACTGACACTGGATAAGAACAACATCATCATCTTTAATGACTTGCAAAACTTTAAATCTTCTGTTTTTGCATTTACATGGTTCATCAGCATGTACGTTCATACAGCCATCCTTTCAATCCTTTCAATCATTTCAGGTTGAGTACAATTAGGGAAAGTCTTCTGACCATCAACTCGGATCAGCCCTTTCTTTTTAAGTGCGGAGTGAATACGCTCAGATACAGTCCGATCAATTCCTGATTTCTCAGTAGCAGCCCATCTGCCAACAAGCGACCCGTCATCTTTCACTTTTGAGAACAACGCTTCAATGTAACGGACGTAATCATCAGGCGATATATCAGACTTTTGTTTCAGACTGACATTGATAGGTTCTTTGCCGTCATGACCTTCATCAGCAGTAAATTTCTGATTCAGGGATTCAACACGCTGAATAATCTCATCCGCAGCAGCTTCTTCCTTTGATGTAGCAGGAGGATACGCGGGTCTGTTCTGAGATTGTTGAGCTTTCATCTGAGCAGACATTTCAGCAATCTGAGCATGCAAAGCGTCAAGCACAGAATCACGATCAGGATAGCCATGATCTGATTCGGGCTTTTCTGCTTTCATCACAAATCCGATCCGCTTATCCTTTTTCGGAATGGGCTGATGATCATACTCAGATTCATCATACTGCTCAGGTTCACGCATACGAGCAATAGCAGGCATAGGTTGTTTCATTGCAAAGCCAGCTTCACGCCGCTCAGGTTCACGCTGTCTGACAACTTGCCTAATATCGCCGTCAGGCATTGCAGCGAGTTCCATATCAAACAGCTTGCCTTTGGAGTATGACCCATAGAATGCTGACGCGATACCACAGAACTCAAGCAATATTGACAGAAACAGATACATCCCGCCTTTGGCAGCTTCTTGTTCACAACCGAAGAACTTGGCAACAATACCGTAAAACGAATCGCTTGTATCAGTTGCCTTATACCCGGACACATCCTTAACAGCCTGACCCTTCTGTTTCCGAAGAGCCTCTACCTGTGCAAGAGTCTTCTTTGATTCGGTGATATACCGCTTTTCCTGCTGTTTCCGTGCCAAGTCAAGCAATTGTTCAATCTGAGTATCAATGCTTTTCACGTCATTATTCAGAGCGGAATAAGACGAGTCCTTAACCTTATCCTGCCCGGACTTCTCAGCTTCAGTTTTCATGTAATAGTGAATGCTGCCAAACGTTGACGCTACAAACAGAAATACAGTCAGTGCATACAACGCATACTTTCCGGGAAGATTACCGCCTCTTTCGGCTTCCGCAGCCTGATCGCCGATGAACCTGAAGAAGTACACCTTTGCCAATTCCAAACATACAGCCATGATTACGCTCAAAACCTGTTTAAGTGGAACCGCAGCCGAATCAAACATCAGCATAATCGTGAATGCTGCCGATACAAAGAAACACAGGCAACTAAGCACATTCATGCCTTGTGATGTTGATTTCAACCGCTTGTAATTATATTCAGCTTTCGTCATCATTGTTAGACACTCCTTTCATAACTGAGAACTTTGCAGAGTCAGACGTAACAGATTGAAAATCAAGAAAGTACGACTCCTGATTGACCTGAATCGTGAACCGCCGACCTGCTTTGACCCGTGCTGTAAAAGTCTTGTGCGGTAATGCAACAGCAAACGCAGCACCATTGCCAACTTCTTTGTTGATTACGATTTTAGAGACGCTGATCATAACCTGTCCGCCGAGCAGATGCCCGGACGATCCGGCTTTGATCGTTACAGAGTCAGAACCGCCAGACTTCCCACTTGCCAGATTAACAATCTTATTTTTGATTTCGGTCAACGGCTGTTCGATCTTGTCATCCATTTTAGCGAATGCGTATCCGGCAATGAACAGGATAGCAATAATAACAAGTGTTTGCTTATTCATCACGACCTCCGGCAAAATCATGCACAGCCTTTTTCAGCTTTTGGATTTCTTCAATCAATTCAGCACGATCACGTTTAGCTTTACAATCACGTTCACGATCCGCATTGATCTGTTTAAGATCACAATATATCTGTCTAAGTTCAAGGCGAAGTTCTGTAATATCCATAGCTCACCCCCTCATCATACTGAGAACAGATATTACGATCAGAACAACACACAGCAATATCTGAAAATGGAATGACGTTGTGTACTCTTTGGCTTGACCAAACTTGTCATTACACACTTCATAAGCATGCAACGCATCAGACTTGATTTGTTTATAATCAGCAATAGTTCTTTCAGACCATTCACGCCATGCAGGATCAGAACTATTCAGATTAGCATACGCAAGCTTGACATCTTCGGGCGGATCGGATTCAAGAATATTCAGAAGTTGAGAAGCCTGCGACTGAAGAAATCGCTCTTGCCGTTCATAGGGTCTTTTCACATTGCGAACATCACGAAGTCTCATAGCTCACCTCAACACAGCGACTATCATGCCGAGAATCAGCACGACGAAAAGCACGGTAATCATGCTCAAGGTTTGACCAGACGCAGCGTTTGTCTGAGATTCGGCAGTAAGACATAGTGCGTAAAGAGATTGCAATTCGGCGTAGTCAGACGAATTAGGATCGCACCGAGTCATAAGCTCGATCAATCTCTCTCTTGAAGCAGCTTGTTTTTGACTCGGACTTGAATATGGATCAAATCCTTTCGGGAAATGGTAAGTACTCATAGACACCTCTGTTTGTATCTAACGGTGTTTAACAGTTAGACATCTATGCACAGAGTGAAAATGCAGAAATTGGGCTTGACATTGCTTTGATTATGTGCAATGTTTATAGACAGTTGTAGCCTGCTACATTTCACACTGTGCGGGTTCGATTCACAAGGGCTGTTAAGATGCTACCAACATCAAGACAGCCCGCTTCTTTTTAAGACCAAATTATTCCATTTTTCCTTTCTTCTATTAGTTCGATTTTTGCCAACTCTTTTGCAGCGATAACATAATTGTCTGTAAAAATCCCTTTGTCATTAGCTTGTTGCAGGATTTTAGCAGGATCATTGATATTAGCTGCGATAATCATGTCTGTAATTTGATCAAGCCGGGTTATCATTACACCTCATTACACAATCCAATAGTTATCGCCGAAAACCATGCCATTCATTACTTCGGGAGCCGGGTCAACAACAAACTCACGATTAGGATACTTCTTTCGGAGTTCTGTCAGCTTCTTTTCAGCGACATCAATACTCATAAACTCAGCAGCTTTGATTATCTGTCCGGTTCTACCTGGATCGCCATCAGAACCATCATACCAGCACTGACCATTCGGTATCGCATTCGGTAATCGTATCACATAGCTCATTTTTTCAACTCCTTACACACAGATTAGTCGAACATCCATTATCCAACGCTTTTGCACATCAGACTTTTCAAAGCTAAGAGACCGTTTAGCAGCCTCACGTTTAGCAGCATCAAGATTACCGATAAACGATAATCCTTCAAGCATAGTCTCAGTGCCATCAAGAAACACAGCCTGAAATCTCCACCGCCGACTCTTGGCATCAACTCCTTTCAAATCATTTTTCACTTTGACCTCCTTTCACAACTTCGGTTACAACTTCTGTAACAACTTCTCTTATCATGCCTTCTATCCTATCCCAATCCTCACCAGACAGGACAGCAGACTCATTACAAGCTTTACGCCTTCCTGATGATACTGTGCTGCGAATACTCTTTATCGCTTCCAAAGCAGGGATAAGCTCAACAAAAGTCTGACCATCACGCACGATGTTGAACATCTCTGGATATTGCCTGATGTAATTTCGGATCGTGTTCTCAGATACACCACGACCTGAGAGCTTATTATATTCATCCGATAATTGGCTTATCGGTACGAATTTGTTTCTGTCTATACTCTGTTCCATATCACCCCCTTAAATTTCATATAGTCAATCAGGTTGTTTCAATCCACGCCAAGCATGAGATGGCGACTGTTCGATTTTTGATTTCAATCATACACGAGTCCGCAAGAATGTCAAGATAAATTTTAATCGCATTTGAAACGTTTGAAATTTATTATTGACATTGTTGATGTGTAAGAGTAGGATTGTTTCAAATTTCGGAGAATAAAAAACGAAAAGGATGTAACACTATGAAATCAAAAGCTTTCGCTTATATGCGGGTGTCAAGTGCGGGTCAGATTGACGGTGACGGATTTTTTCGGCAAGAGCAGACGATCAGAAACTACTCGAAAGGAAAATTTGAGATCGCTCAGATTTTCCGTGAGGAAGGAGTTTCAGGAACAATCACTGACAGACCGGCTTTGGCAGACATGATCATCAGTCTGGAACAGAACGGTCATGGAGTGAACACGGTAATCATTGAACGTATTGACAGGCTTGCACGAGACATTATGGTTCAGGAAACTATTCTTAACAATTTCAGAACCATAGGCATATCTGTTATTTCGGCTACGGACGGCGATCTGATTGACAACGATCCGACACGCAAGCTCATCCGTCAGGTCATGGGAGCGATTGCAGAATATGACAAAGATATGACGGTACTTAAACTCAGAGCAGCACGGGAACGAATCAGGAGACGCGGTAAAAAGTGCGAAGGAAGGAAATCTTATCGGGATGTTATGCCGGATGTGATCGGACGTATCAACCTACTGTCAAGTCAACGGGTCTCATCAGGCAAAATAGCAGAAATCCTGAATGAAACAGGATACAAGCCGACATCAGGTATTTGCTTCACAAGTCAAATCGTGCGGAATATCCGCCATAATCACATGAAACGTGCCTAAATTTGCTTGACATGCAAATATGTAATTGTTTAAGTATGTTTAGTTTGGAGGAACTATGAAAAGAAGACGTTTATTTTTGTTGAATGATCAGACCGCTCCGAGAATCAATACTGAGCTTGCTTGCGAGATAGGTCTTAACGAATCAATAATCCTGCTACAATTTGAGTTCTGGCAGTCAATATCAGAACACTTTTACGAAGATAAGTACTGGTTTTATAACAGTATACCAGAAATCCGTGATACATTCAGATTTTGGAGTGTTGAAACTGTTAAACGCTCAGTTGCAGAACTGATCCGAAGAAACTATGTTTATACCGGAAATTTCAACAAATCAAAGTTTGATAAACGCCGGTGGTATTCGTTAAATTTCAATGAGTTATCAAAGCTTAATTCAATCAGGATTGACATGAATCACGATCAGGTCAATTTGACACAATCGAAAGAATCTGCAATAATTTCCGATAAGGTCAATTTGACCTCATCCGAAGGGTCAATTTGCCCTCATCCAGAAGAACAATTTGACCCCATCCTGAAGGTCAATTTGACCCCTTCTTCAATACAGAGAGATCAACAGAGAGATCAACAGACAGACCGACAGACCAGCAAAAAACAAAGTCAGTCAGTCAGTCAGTCAGTTTCTTCAGATTCAAAATCAGATTCAAAGTCAAAAGCGTTGCTTTCTATTTGCAAAGTGCAGAATAAGTCTGTATTAACACTGATTAAATCAGCACTAATGCAGCATGGTAAAGAGTACGTTTTGAATCAAATCTGGTATTGTAATGCGAAGTGTAAGGATTTGAGAGCATACCGTAAGCTGCTATCAGACTCAATCACAGGAGACTACGGTGCAGCATGGAAAGACGATGCTCTGTTTTCAGCAGAAGTGTCTGGAAAAGAAAAAGCGTCATTGAAAGCCCGTGAAGCAGTCAATAACGCTGAACGCATGTTGTACAACCAAGTGAAAAGTAATGTAACAAAAAACGTTGATAAAGTCAAGCTTTACATAGATTCTATCAGCAAAGATGATCTTGAAAAGATTAAGTCAGAATTTGCTGAAAAGGTTGTAAATTCTTTGACTTCGGTTAATGGATATAAGTTCTTTGACGGGATGAAACAGCTTTCGATTTCAGAGAGAAGACTTGAATTTAAAAAGTTCGGGTTTGAGTCGCGTATAATAAAATCAACGTTCAATAAGTTCATATTGAACGAATATTTGAAAGGGAAAGAGCATGAACAAACAAGTGTCTAACAAAGTGTTTAACAGTTTTTTTTTGGGGGGTGGGGGGGGTAATATTTAATGAAATCAAATCATTATCTGAGAAAATGCCCTTTGTGTCGTGCTGACGTCAGCAAAAACAACATACCTCCATTCTTGGGTGGGATAGAGTGTCCAAAATGTCATACAATCTTTCAGTTTCCTACGTCATTTGATGAGAGAATTATAAGAATGTGTTTCAACCGACGACCAACTGACAGGTCTGTGTTGGTAAATTTTGCTATTGCAGCAACAACAGTTGTAACATCTATGATTTGGATTTTTGAGCTATTTTTTGACGATGTTATGATGATTGCCTTGCGTTAACTTTGCAGCTTCAGAAGTAACGACCATAAGTACCCATGCAGGTACAAGAACAGCACCGGACTCGTACCTGCATAATCTCTCGTTTGAGATGCCAAGAAATTTAGCAAGCTCAATCTGAGTCATTCGCGGGCTGCCTTGATTTGTTCACCAGCCTTTTTATTAAACTCACGCTCGAAATATGTAAGCATTATAACAATCCTTATGGTGTTTTGATTGCACAAGACGCAATTTTTGTAATCTAAACCATTTGATTGTATTATAAATATTAACAGTTTTCAACATATTTTAACGGAGGTATGTGTATGAAAGAGTCAAAAGGATTCACAACGGTTGAGCTGATGATAGTTTGTGCAATAATCGGCATTATGTCTGCTATTGCATTCCCATCGCTTAACATGGTGATTAAGGATGGACGGATTAAGGCAGAGACACGCAAAGCTGTTGATACGCTTAAGATAGCAAGGGTTACTGCATTAAGAGACGGAATTGTAACAAGCGTTAAGATTGAAAAGGATACGCTATCTATAACGCAGACTAAGACAGTAGGCAGCAACACAACAGAGATAGCAATAAAATCTGTTGTTTCAGACCATCCAACCAAAATCCTCTATTCCTGCAATTATCCCACACTCACATTCGGTTCAGACGGCATGTTGAAGACCGATACATCCGCAGCAGGTACGCCGACAATCATTATCACTGACGGCGAACACGAATTCTATGTCGAGG
>JACCEE010736996.1_pt1 | contig 16331 bp, 12 predicted proteins | sample 7449931 | NCBI WGS metagenome assembly JACCEE01 (sample SAMN15323457, study PRJNA562643) | freshwater metagenome | isolation source: river surface water | place: USA:Blue River Watershed | collected 2017-08-19 | reverse complement strand
TGAGTTGCGGGTTGAGGTCGTTCGACGGGTTTTTCGATGATAAGAGGGGTGACATTTTTCGAAGGTCGGTTTGCTTCGACGGCTTCGAGGGTTTCAAATCCGGTAGCGATAATAGTGATAGCTACGTTTTTCCCTAATGTTGGATCCGTTCCTTTACCCCAGATCATGTCGGCGTCAATGCCTGCATGTTCAGTGATGTAGTCGGTGATTTCAGTGATCTCATCCATAGTCAGATCCTCTTCGCCGGCAGCCATGTAGAGCAGTATGTTTCGAGCGCCATGGATATCGTTGTCGTTGAGGAGAGGTGAGCTGAGAGCTTGTTCAGCGGCTTCGATAGCGCGGTTGGGGCCTTCGGCAAGGCCTGAACCCATGATTGCTCTTCCGCTGTCTTTCATCACCGTTTTGACATCTTCAAAGTCGACGTTGATATAGCCTCTGACGGTAATCAGTTCGGCGATACCTTTGGCCGCCGTTGTCAGTACGTTATCGGCTTTAGCGAAAGCTTGTTCCAGTTTAAGATCACCGTGAAGTTCACGGAGTTTATCGTTGTTGATGACCAAGAGAGTATCAACATATTTACGCATCTCCTGAATGCCTTGTTCTGCTTGGCGGCGGCGACGCATTCCTTCGAAGGTGAAAGGAATAGTCACAATACCGACGGTTAGAATATCAAGTTCTCTGGCCACTGAGGCTATTACCGGAGCAGCACCGGTGCCGGTTCCACCGCCCATACCGGCAGTGATGAAGAGCATCTGAGTGCTTTTACTGAGGATTTCGCGTATCTCCTCGATCGATTCTTCAGCAGCCATGCGGCCAACCTCTGGTTTCGCCCCGGCTCCCAGTCCACGATTGCCCAATTGCACTTTAATGGGTACAGGACTTTCGTCTAGGACTTGAGCATCGGTATTGCATTGAATGAAATCAACTCCTTCAATACCTTGACGAAACATATGATTTACCGCATTGTTGCCACCTCCTCCAACACCAATCACTTTGATGATGGAAGATTGCCCTTTGGGTAGGTCAAACTTTAACATGTTATCCATTTTTTTTGCTCTCCTGAAATTACTCTATTCTATTTCTGATTGTTAGCGTCTATAATTGAATTTATTAACAAACTGCTGTTGATAAGCAGTTGCTATTCAGTAGTGTCTTCGAACCACTTCTGCATGCGTTCAAGAAATCCTCCTTGACGTCGTTGCTCTTTAGGTTGCTCCATACGGGGTAAATCCACCTTTGGAGCGGGTTCGGCAGCTTTCTCTTTCTCCTTCGGTTGAGACGTGCTGCTCTCTTTAGCATGCTTGATCGCCTCTTGTTCGTATCGTTTGAACCCTTGAATAACTAAGCCTATACCGGTAGCATACATCGGACTGGCCATCTGTTCTGGGCAACCTGGCGCAAGATGTTCGTTGGGATAGCCTATCCTCACGTCCATCCCGGTCATATACTCCGTTAGTTGTTTGATGTGTTTTAATTGAGCTCCACCACCGGTTAAGACTATTCCGGCTATGAGTTTCTTCTCATAACCTGAGTTTCTGATCTCATACCAGATGTGTTCAATAATCTCCTCCATGCGTGCCTGGATGATGCTGGAGAGATTTTTTAAGGTGATCTCTTTAGGGGGGCGTCCTCTCAAGCCGGGGATGGCTACCAGTTCATCATCGCGGTTCTCTGTTGAGAGGCATGATCCAAACTTTACCTTTAGCTCTTCCGCATGCTTCTTGATGATGCTACAGCCTTCCTTGACATCCTCTGTAATGATATCTCCACCAAAAGGAATAACAGCCGTATGCCTGATGATGTGATCCTGGAATATCGCTAAATCAGTAGTACCTCCTCCGATATCTACTAATACCACTCCAGCTTCCTTCTCCTCATCAGATAAAACAGCGTCTGCTGAAGCTATGGGTTCTAAAATCAGATCAACCACCTCCAGTCCGGCTTTCCTTACACACTTATAAATATTCTTAGCTGCCGCTGTCTGCCCAATGATAATATGAAAGTTGGCCTCAAGGGTATTGCCTAACATCCCTACCGGATGTTTAATGCCTACCTCATTATCTACGATATACTCTTGTGGAATAACATCAATAACCTCTTCTCCGGGATTCATATTGAGGTTGTACATGTTGTTTATTAGACGATCAAGGTCGCCACGAGAAATCTCATCATCAGCATTCTCTCTGATTAGATTGCCCCGATGCTGTAAACTCTTTATATGCTGCCCAGCGATGCCTACATTGACATATTTAATATCAACACTCGACCGCTCCTCAGCCTCCTTGACTGCAATACGAATGGACTCAACTGTATTCTCAATATTTGAGACTACTCCACGCTTTACGCCAATTGATTCTGTTCGGCCATATCCTAGAATCTCTATCTTGCCATACTCATTTTTTCGGCCTACAATGGCTGCTATTTTTGTTGTCCCGATATCCAGGCCTACAATAAAAATATCTTGCGTTTCCATAGCTATTATTTTATACAGATTATTTGTTTGTCGAATTTGAGATTTATTGTGCTATACAGATCCCAACCCTTTTTGCTGAGTATCCGATCATAGAATAGGATGAGCTTGGCAAACTTAGCCTCCAGATTACTGGTGTCACCCAGTATAACCAGATGGTTTCCAGTATTAGGTACCAACTCTATTTCATTATCCTCATTTATGTTGATTTGTCCTATTAACGAACTTAATAAATCATCTGAATTGATGAAATGATTTAAATAGAGTAAGGATCCAATGTTTGACCTCTCTATAATGGTATCGTTAATACTATTCAGACTCTTTCCTTCACGATACTTTAACCAGATCCCTCCAGTAGCGATCATCACTCTGGCCGGACAACCGCTCTTTAATGGGAACATCACCCGGTCTGTGCTAATATAAAACTGCTCCCCCCAACCATTGACCACTCTTAAAGCTGGTTTCCTCTCAAGGATGTTTACCTTAACCTTTCCAGTCAATGAGGCATAAGCCTCCGCTTTCTCAATATAAGGGTTCTTCTCCAGTTTATTTTCTATCCTTTTAAAGTTTATCGTCTTAATAGGTGAATTGGTAATAGGATCCTTTTTGTCGGGAAAGAGAATGTCTTCGATCTCTTGATTGGTAAGAAACTGCCCTGATTTATTGCTGTCGATGGCAATCTCTACTTTTTTACACCTACGATCACCCATGATAGTCTCGGCATAAAACAGTCCGGCAACCAAAGCAACAACAACGATGCTCCAGCTTGCCCATCTAACTATTTTAGCATATTGAGGCTTCATTTTGCGCGATTTATTAAAAGTTCTTCAATAGGTGCAACTAAACGATCTATATCGCCAGCTCCAATGGTAAGTAATACTTCAATCTCATGCGATGTCAACCACTCTAAAACGGTCGACTTCTCCATGTAGAGCACCTTCTTATTCATCCATTGTCCTATAGTCTGCTCACTTACTTCGGGAATAGGAGCCTCTCGGGCCGGATAAAGGTCGAGCAAGACCACCTCATCTAACAGATCCAGACTTTCTGCAAATTCCTCTGCAAAATCACGAGTCCTACTGTAGAGATGCGGCTGAAATAGTCCGGTGATCTTCTTCTTCGGATAGATGTCCCTTACAGATGTGATTAAGGCCTTGATCTCCTCCGGATGATGAGCATAATCATCAATATAGACCCATTGCTCGGTCTCGACTCTAACATCAAAACGACGTCTGATCCCTTTGAATTGCCCCATGGCTCTTCTGATCTCTTCGTCTGTTGCTCCTGCAATCATGGAGGCTGTGCAAGCCGCCACTGCATTCTCTATATTGACTCTGGCTGAGACACCTGGGTTAATGTCAGTAATAGTTCGTAACGGTGTTACTAAATCAAAAGCATAATGGCCGTTAATCAACCTAATGTTGGAAGCAAAGCAGTTGGCTGAGCAATCATCCAGAGCATAGGTCCAGATTCTAATGGAGGGATTAGACGCAGTGAGAAGAGTCCCTTTTTTTAAGATAAGAGTTCCTCCTTCGCGTATTAATCCTATAAACTCTTCAAAGGCCTCAAGCATCTTTTGATGAGTTCCGTAGATATCCAGGTGATCGGCATCTGCGGCGGTGATGATGGCAATGTATGGTTTTAGCTGAAGGAAGCTACGATCATATTCATCGGCTTCAGTTACAGCCCAAGGTGTCTCTTTCGTACCGACAAGTAGGTTTGTGTTGAAGTTTCTAGCCACTCCTCCAAGGAAAGCAGTACATGATTGGTGACTATTGTATAGGATCTTGGCCACCATAGTCGATGTAGTCGTCTTTCCGTGAGTGCCAGCAACCGCAATGGTATCTCTTTTTGAGGTGAGTAGGCCTAACACCTCTGCTCTTTTCATAAATGGAATACCTTGTCCTTCAAGCCAGATTCTTCCTTGATGCGTTGTAGGTATGGCCGGAGTGATAACTACTAAGTCGGGTCTGGAGGAGATGAGCTCGGGAGCATCATCATAGCAGATATTAATCCCTTCTGACTCCAACTCTTTAGTGAGTTGGCTCGGAGTCTTATCATAGCCTGAAACAGATATGCCCAGGTGGTGAAACCAGCGAGCCAGTGCGCTCATTCCGATTCCTCCGATGCCTAAGAAATAGACGTTATTGACATTCTCCAAGTTCATAATATTAATGCTCCGTTTTAGGATTAGACAAGAGATTGATAATGGTAGAGGCGATGATGGCATCGGCATCTGGTTTAGCGAGCTTAAGGATGTTTTCTGAGAGTGTTTTGCACTTTTCGGAATTATTGATAAGATCGGCAATGGTAGGGGCTAAAAGCGTATTAACGTCTTTATCGGCTACCATTATTGCGGCATTATGTTTAACAAGAGCCTCAGCATTGTGACGTTGGTGGTCTTCAGCCGCAGTGGGTAAAGGGACAAAGATGGTGGGTTTGCCGGTAGCAGCTAGCTCCGCGATGGCCATAGCTCCGGCGCGACTGACCACCACATCGGCTGCGGCATAAGCCATATCCATCTCCCGGATAAAATCGACGGCTTTAAAATGTTGATGTTTCCCTTTTTTGATAGCGCTGGAGGCATTTACTAGGAAGTTAGTGCCTGTTTGCCAAACCATTTGAATACCTAACTCTTCTAAAAGGCTTAGGCTTCCTTCTATGGCGAGATTAATAGATCGAGCTCCTTGACTACCCCCAACAATAAAGAGCGTTTTAAGGTTAGGGTCGAGGTTAAAATAGCTACATGCCAGATCTCTTTTTCCCTCAATGTTAATCATCTCTCTTCTTATCGGATTGCCGGTCTGATGAATCTTATTGGCTGGGAAGTACATCTCCATGCCGTCGTAGGCGGTAAAGATGGCCTTTGCCTTACCGGCTAACATCTTATTGGTTATCCCGGGGAAGGAGTTTTGTTCTTGGATCATAGTAGGTATACCCATCCAGCCGGCGACACGAAGGGTTGGCCCTGAGGCATATCCCCCTGTCCCAATGACGACATCTGGTTTAAAGTTTTTGATGATCTTGTAGGCTCCTAAAAGACTTGAGATAACTTTAAATGGGAAGGCAAGGTTTGTCACAGTGAGTTCCCTTTTTAGGCCACTAATCCACAGCCCATCTATTGGATAGCCTGCTTGGGGAACCTTTTGCATCTCCATCTTACCTTGGGCTCCCACAAAACGAATCTTGGCTGAGGGGATCTCTGCCTTTAAAGCATTGGCAATGGCGATAGCTGGAAAGATGTGTCCCCCGGTCCCTCCGCCACTGATTAGCACTTTTAGATTTGTAATTCTGTTCATCATCATTCGTTTTGTGTAGCAATTTTTATTTGATCAGACAGTATCTATGATTATCCTTTAGGGTTCACAGTCTTGTCGTCTTCCTCTGTTTTTTCTTTCTCCTCTTCTTCGAGTTCGTCTTCATCAACGTATTCGTACTCCTCTTCATCTGAGTCTACCTCTCGTCCGTAGATATCTTGTTCGGCTTCGGTCTCTTGGCTGTTGCGACAGACGCTTTGTAGCATTCCTAAGCCTAGGCAAGTGAACCACATGGAGGTGCCTCCCATGCTGACCAGTGGGAGCGGTTGCCCCGTTACTGGGAAGAGCCCTTGAGCCACAAAGACATTTACGGTGGCCTGGATAATGATAGCTAAGCTTAACCCATAGGCTAGCAGTGCGCCGAATCGGCTCTTGACCTTTGACGCAATAACAATCCCCCGATAGAATAGGATTAGATAGAGGGCAATTATTAAGAAGCTACCCGGTAGACCGTACTCTTCAACGATGATAGCATAGATAAAATCTGAGTAGGGATGGGGTAGGAAGTTTCTTTGTTTGGAGTTTCCTGGGCCTACACCGGTTATTTTTCCATTTGCAATAGCAATCTGCGATTGATCGAGTTGATAGGAGAGGTCTTGTAGTTTTGTTTTGTCATCTACCATTCCTGTAAAGACCTTAATTCGGCTGACCCATGTTGATGTTCTCTTAAAGAGCTTGTTTTCGGGGTATGCTTTATTGAGCGATTCGCTGGCTGTAAGTAAGATAATCACACCAATCAGGCCGGCAACTAATACGGTAACAAGGTTTTTTAAAGGAGTGTTTCCAACAAACATCAAAATGATACAAAGGACAAAAATGAGGGCTGCCGTTGAGAAGTTTGCCGGTAGGATAAGTAAGGTGATAAGGATGACCGGCCCCATGGTCAAAGCAAAGCCGCCAGTCCAATTACCCAGATCATCTTTGAATTTGGTAAGTTGGAAGGCAAGAAAGGTGATAAGAACAAGTTTTGCCGGATCAGAGCTCTGAAGGGTCAGTCCGACGAAGGGAATATTGATCCAACGGCTCGCTTCATTGAGTCTGGTTCCAAAGAGGATGGTGTATATCAGGAGTGGAATGACTACGACAAAAGCCACCACTGATATTTTAGCGTAGTACTTATAAGGGGTTCTGTACGCCAAGTACATCAAACCGAAGCCAAGTATTTGTAGGAAGAGATGTTTGAAGAGGAAAAACTCGGTATTGCCATCTCGGTTTTTGAATGCGAGAGAGCCTGTCGAGCTATAGACAACCAGGAGGGAGATCATCGACAAAAGGACGATGACTATCCATGTTACCCTATCTCCACGCAGTTCTTTAATATTTGAGATGTTGACACGCATAACGATAGTTTAAAGTCTTTTAACTGCTTTCTTGAACTGACAGCCTCGGTCTTCAAAGTTTTCGAAGAGGTCGAAGCTTGCGCAGGCAGGTGATAGGAGAACAACATCTCCGGGAGTCCCCATATTATAGGCCATCTGCACCGCTTCTTGAGCCGACTGTGTTTCGGCGATGATTTCGACCATATCGCCGAAGGTCTCTTTGATCTTTTCATTCTCGATACCGAGGCAGATGATTGCTTTGACCTTCTGTTTGACCAGAGGGATGAGTTCAGTGTAATCATTACCCTTATCTCGTCCACCTGCGATCCAGATGATAGGTTTGCTTTGGCTTTCTAAAGCATACCATGTAGAGTTGACATTGGTAGCCTTAGAGTCGTTGATAAATTCAATGCCATGAACATTAGCAACATACTCAAGACGGTGCTCTACGTTTTGAAAGTCAGAGAGACTCTCTTTAATCACCGGCTTCCTTACATTGGATAGACTACCGGCAATAGCGGCGGCCATCGAGTTGTATAGGTTGTGTTTGCCTTGTAATGCCAGCTTTTCGAGTTCCATATCGAATTGGTTGTTATCTGTTTTTATTATTATTCTATCATCTTCAATCCATGCGGTCTGATTATCACTCTTTTTTTCGAGGCCGATCGCATAGACCCTTTGTTTGAGATCCAGTTTGTTGATTATCTCACTGCTTTTTTTGTCATCGCAACACCAGATAAATGAATCTTTTTCTGTTTGATTGCGTATAATCCTAAGCTTTGAGGCTGCATACTTATCGAAATCGTACTCATATCGGTCTAAATGATCGGGAGTGATGTTGGTGAGTATGGCTATATCGGCCTTAAACTCAAACATCCCATCTAGCTGAAAACTGGATATCTCTAACACGTAGAGATCGTAGTCTTCGGTGGCAACTTGCATGGCAAAGCTTTTGCCTACATTGCCACCCAACCCGACTTTTAGTCCTGCTTTGTTGAGAATATGCCAGGTTAGCATCGTGGTGGTCGTTTTTCCATTGCTCCCTGTTATACAAATACAGGGTGCCTTGGTATAGCGCTTTGCAAACTCAATCTCCGAGATTACCGGAGTTCCTTGATGAATGAGTTTTTGAATCAGTGCAACCTTTTCTGGTATTCCCGGACTCTTGATCACTTCATCTGCATTAAGAATTAGTGCTTCAGTATGTCCATGCTCTTCAAACGGAATCTCATATTTGTAAAGAACGTCGCGATGCTCATCTTTTAAGGTTCCCGCATCACTAAGGAACACTTCAAAGCCCTTAAGTTTGGCTAGAACAGCTGCTCCGGCACCGCTCTCTCCACCACCCAGGACTACCATCCGGGGCGCTTTCATTGTTTCTCTGTTTAATCTGTTTATACATAGACTATCTTACCTTTAATGTCAGTACTGTGATTACAGCCAACATGATGGCTACAATGAAAAAGCGCTGTACAATTTTAGGCTCAGCATAGCCTTTCTTTTGGAAGTGATGGTGAAGCGGCGACATAAGAAAGATGCGCCGACCCTCTCCATATTTTCTTTTGGTATACTTGAAGTAACTTACCTGCATCACCACTGAGAGGTTCTCTGCAAGGAAGATCCCACATAATATGGGTATTAAAAGTTCTTTCCTGATGATAATGGCTAATACAGCTATGATTCCTCCTAATGCCAATGATCCGGTATCGCCCATGAAAACCTGAGCAGGGTAGGTGTTATACCATAAAAATCCAATACAAGCTCCAACCAGAGCCGATATAAAGATGGCTAGTTCACCTGCATTAGGAATAAACATGATGTTTAAATAGTCTGCAAAGATGATATTACCCGAGATCCAAGCCAATATACCCAACGTTGCGAGTATCACCGCAGAGACCCCGGTCGCCAATCCATCGATTCCATCTGTTAGGTTGGCACCGTTACTTACGGCTGTAATGATTAGAATAGCAATGGGAATAAAGATCAACCATGCATATTTCTCAGCCCCTTTTCCGGCCCACTTTATGAGTATGGAGTAGTCGAACTCATTGTTTTTTACAAAAGGAATGGTTGTCTTGGTCGACTTGCTTGATTCAACGTTGAATTTCTCTTTGGCTCTTGCGTAAGAAGCCTCATTGAGAACATTTACTTTCTGTATATAATCGTGTGTTCTGCTTTTCTCCCTGATTACAATATCCGGGCTAAAATACATGGTAACGCCAACTACCAGCCCGAGTATTACCTGTCCAAAGATCTTAAAGCGTCCGCTAAGTCCCTCTTTGTTCTTTTTAAAGACCTTGATATAATCATCGATGAAGCCGATCATGCCCAACCAGATGGTGGTAAAAAGCAGGAGTTGTATGTAGATATTGGATAGGTTGGCGAAGAGTAGCACCGGTAGCAGGGTGGCACCTAAGATGATCAGACCACCCATGGTAGGGGTTCCTGCTTTCTCTTTTTGACCCTCAAGCCCCAATTCGCGTATGGTTTCGCCGATCTGACGTCTTTTCAGATATTTTATTAGGCGGCCTCCGAAAACCATCGATATGGTCAAGGAGGTGATGACTGCCATGGCCGCTCTAAAAGAGATAAAGTTGAATAGACCCGCTCCGGGAAAGTCCATTAATTTATCGAGATATCCGAATAGAAAGTATAACATAGCTTAGTTGGTCTTTATAGTTTAAATGCTTTTCTTACCTCTTCTTTGTCGTCGAAGGGATGTTTGACTCCCATGATCTCTTGGTATTTCTCGTGACCTTTTCCGGCAATCAGGATAACATCTCCTTCATGCGCCATTTGACAGGCTACGGCAATAGCTTCATGACGGGAGGTGATAGTAAGACAGTTTTCATTGTCTTTATTCAGGCCGGCACGCATATCGGCGAGTATGTCTTCCGGTTTTTCGCTTCGGGGATTATCGCTGGTCAAGATCACCTGATTGCTCATTTGAGCTGCGATACGAGCCATTATAGGGCGTTTAGTCTTATCTCGATCGCCGCCCGCACCTACTACCGTGATTACCTTTACCTCCGGAAGAATGACGCTGTTTATGGTTCTTAATACATTTTCTAACGCATCGGGAGTGTGGGCATAATCTATGATAGCTGTTTTCCCATCATTCGAACGAATGGTTTCAAATCGCCCTTCTACAGCTGCCAACTCACTTAACTTTATTAGTACCTCTGAGGAGTCGACCCCAAGTAGAGTGGCAGCTGCCCAGATAGCAGTCAGGTTGTAAGCATTGAATTCTCCGACCAGTCTAAACCAAGCCTCCTTGTCGTTCATACGTAATAACTGCCCGTCAATACGACTCTCAAGAACCTTACAGTGGAAGTCGGTTAGCTGCTTCAACGCATAACCATAGACCCCAGCTTTGGTGTTTTGAACCATTACTCTACCGTTCCTGTCGTCATCATTGATAAGTGCAAAAGCCTCTTTGTCTAACTGGTCAAAGAACCCTTTCTTAGCTTTTAAATATTCGGCAAATGTCTTATGGTAGTCGAGGTGATCGTGCGTTAGATTGGTGAAAATAGCTCCTTTAAAGGTCAGTCCGGTGATTCTGTGTTGAACCACCGAGTGACTGCTAACCTCCATGAAGACATATTCACAACCGGCTTCAACCATTTTATAGAGCAGCTCGTTTAAGGCAAGTGCGTCAGGAGTGGTGTGGGTGGCCGCTATTTTTTGGTTGCCAATACGATTTTCTACGGTAGAGAGTAGTCCGGTTTTATAGCCCAAGGCGGTGAACAACTCAGAGAGAAGTGTAGCCGTTGTTGTTTTCCCATTCGTGCCGGTTACTCCAACCAGTTTAAGTTTCTGTGAGGGATAGCCAAACCAATGGTTGGCCAGCAGAGCCAGGGCAGCAGAGGTATCACCGGATTGGAATAATGAAACCTCGTTTGGAAGTGTCTCGGGAAGATCTTGGCAGAGTATGGCCGACGCTCCTGAGGCGATGGCTTGGTTTATAAAGGAATGCCCATCAGACTTGGTGCCTTTAAGGGCGATGAATAGCGTGTTTGCCTTGACTTTTCTGGAGTCAAAGGTGATATCGTTGACCAACAGATCGGAGGGTCCTGAGATATGAGTTGCCTTACAGGCTAACATGAGTTTGTTAAGTGATCTGTTTTCCATGATTAGGTGAATTGAAGGTCCAGAACGATGCGATCTCCTTGGTTAGCCTTTTGTCCCGGGTTAAGAGATTGGCTTTTTACCTTACCTCGACCGTTCAGTTTAACTTTTAAACCTCTTTGTTCAAGGAGGAAGACGGCATCGCGAGCGGTCATTCCCTTTACATCAGGAATGATTCTTTCTCCTTGTTTTTGGGGTGTATATTTTAGTTTATTTCCATTGGGTTTGATTAAGACCCAGTCGGCTTGTTGACTGCCTGTATCCTCTTCAAAATCGAAATGATCCATGATGATTTCAAGGTCTTTGAAGTTGGCGGAGGTGAGCAAAGGGGCTTTTCTTCTTGCTTCTTTTTCCTGGCTGGTAAGTGTGTCGTCGGCATCGGCGATTTTTTCATCTTTAAGGCTGATGTTGGTGGCATAGAGTTTATCGGCCACCTCTCTGAAGACCGGTGCGGCAACGGTAGCCCCATAGATCTGCCCAGATTTAGGCCTTCTAACCACCACGATGCAAGAGTAGAGAGGATCATCAGCAGGGAAGTAACCCACAAAAGAAGCTGAATAGTTCTTTTTATCGTATTGGCGATTGGTTACGATTTGGGCGGTACCGGTTTTACCGGCCACTGTATAAGCAGCTCCATCAAAAGCGCCTCTGGCCGTACCACTCTTCACTACCTCCTCCAATAGGATGTGTGCCTGTTTGATGGTGCTCTTAGAACTTACCGACTTATTTAGGATAACAGGAGAAAAGCTTTTAGTAGAGCCCGATTCTCTAATTTCTTGAACAAACATGGGCTTTACCATGATCCCATTATTGGCAACTGCGTTATAAAAGGTGAGGGTTTGAAGGGGGGTAAGCTTAACTTCATACCCAATAGACATAAAAGGTACTGAGGCTCGTGACCATGACTTTTCGTTAGGGGCATTGATAAAGGGGGCTCCTTCACCTTTAAGATCTATACCGAGTTTTTCACCTAGTCCTAACCCTTTCAGAGAAGAAACGAAGCGTTGATTATCGTGTTTATAAGCTTTAAAGATTACGCGGCTGATGCCGACGTTAGAGCTGGCTGCGAAGGCCTCCAAAACGGTGGCTGTCTTTTTGCTCATCGGATGAGAGTCTTTAATGGGCAGATCGAAAAAACTAGCCACCCCATCGCCAACCTTTACTGAATCTTCCAACTTGACAAATCCATCTTCAAGAGCCACCATTAATGAGGCCAGCTTAAAGGTTGATCCGGGTTCACTTGCGGTTCCAATGGCATAGTTGTAGTCTTCCTGGTAAGAACCGTCTTTTTGTTGCCCCAGATTGGCAATGGCTCGTATGGCACCGGTGGCTACCTCCATTACTATGACGCAGCCACTTTCGGCATTATGATCCTGGAGGTGCCGTTTAAGAGCACTCTCTGCTACATCTTGCAGCTCGATGTCGATAGTAGTTACAACATCGGAGCCGTTTTTGGGATCTATTCTGTCTTTTTCGTTTAAAGGAATCCAATCGCCACCGCTGATTTTTTGGAGCCACATTCTACCGGTGACTCCTTCCAGATAGCTATTATAAGCGCTTTCAATGCCTGTTTCGGCATTGGCTTCTTTGTTCACATATCCAATCGTTCGGTAGGCTAGGATGCCATAAGGCATCTTTCTACGCGACTTCTCGACCAGGATGATGCCCCCTTTGTTTTGACCATGACGGAAGAGAGCGAACGTTTTTAGTTTCATGGCCTTAAAGTGGTCGATATTTCTTTTGATAAGCACATAGTGCTTTTTCTCCATTCTGGCTTGAGTGATGAGCTTTTTGTATTGTTGAGCCGATTTGTCGCCGAATAGGTTGGCCAGTTGCATGGATAGGGAGTCAATCTTCTTGTTAAAAGTGGTGTCGGCAATGTTCTTATTAGCGGCATCCATTCTAAGGTCATAGATAGGCACTGAACTGGCGAGAAGGCTACCATCTTTTGCGAGGATATTACCTCTTAACGGTTTAATTTCCCCATACTTGATTTGGTTTTGAGCCATCTTTTTACGAAGGGAAGTCCCTTCGATGGTCATGATATAGATGGTTTTGCCAAAGCCTAGGAGACCAAGAGCCACAAATAGCAAATAGAAGCCATAGGCTCGAAACAGAAATCTTTTTTGGAATATTTCTGCCTGTTGCTGTTGAAGCGTTGGTTGGTCAATATGGTTCTGCTCCTCGTCCATCTTAGTTGGGGTATGACATTTCGCTTTTACTAACAAAAATCTTCTCCGGGGGCGTCTTATTCTCTTCTATGCCGAGTTCATCAAGTCTTTTAGCGATGTTAGACTGTTTTGTAGAATCGCTGAGCATAGATTTTGTCATTATAAATTCGTTACGTGCCTCTTCCATCTCTTTCTTCATATCGATGGTTTCACGGCTAAGACGTTCTCCAGTCATAGCATTCCAGATATAAAGCATCATCAGTCCAAAACCAAAGATGAGGAAAGGGATCTGTTTAATAAAGGCCTCATTAGTCAGGAATCGTCCGCTGGCAAGACTCTTTAGTGTGCTCTGTTTTCGAGGTGAGACCCTTTTTTTTCTTCTCTTAACCTTTGCCTTAGGTGCTTCTGGTTGAGATTTCTTTTGGTTTACGCCGTTCATTCGCCCCTCCTTTCTGCTATTCTGAGTTTAGCACTTCTAGCTCTGGGATTTCTTTCTATCTCCTCGTCAGAGGCCAGGATTATTTTGCGATTAACCTGGTCGAAAGGAGCAATCAGGTTGCCGTAAAAGTCTTTTTCAGGTACTCCTTCAAAGTTTCCTGTCTTGATGAAATTCTTTACCAGTCGGTCTTCCAGAGAGTGGTATGACATGACCACCAGTCTCCCTCCGGGTTTTATTACCTCGGCGCATTGTGAGAGCATCTCTTTAAGAGAGCCCAGTTCGTCATTAACCTCTATCCTGATTGCTTGAAAAGCTTGAGCAAGAACCTTGTTTTCTAAGTTACGAGGGGCAAAGCGTCGAATGATCTCAGCCAATTCAGAGGTTGTGGCGATGCTTTTCTCAGCTCGTTTGGTCACGATGGCTTTGGCAATCTTTCTGCTTTGGTTGAGTTCCCCGTATAAATAGAAGAGGTTTGATAGTTGCTCCTCGTCATAACTATTAACGATCTCGGCTGCAGTAAGACTCTTTCTGCTATCCATCCTCATGTCGAGATGGCCTTCGAAACGGGTAGAGAAACCCTTTTCAGGTTGATCAATTTGGTAGGATGAGACGCCAAGGTCGGCAAGCAGCCCATCGATTTTTTCTATATGGTAGAGTTTAAGATAGCGTTTAAGGTGGCGGAAGTTCTGATTGACAAAGATGAGACGTTCATCTGAAGGGAGATTTTGGCGGGCATCTTCATCTTGGTCAAATGCAATCACTTTTCCCTCTGGTAAGGCCTCAAGAATAGCACGGGTATGGCCGCCACCTCCGAAGGTGACGTCAACATAGAAGCCGCCGGCCGTGATGGCCAACCCTTCAATGCACTCTTTTAACATTACCGGGCTATGATACATGACTAAGTTTTTTTTGGTTAAATCTGTTCGTCGGTTACCGTATCCAGGTCATCTAACTCACCTAAGAGGGTATCCAGATTACCTTCCATGCTGCGCAAGAATAACTCTTGTTGCTCTTCGTATTTCTGTTTATCCCAGATCTCGATCTTATCGATGGCTCCTGATAATTGGATCTCTTTTGTTAGCTCTGCCTTTCCTATCAGCTCCTTCGGTATCGTAAGCCGATCATTGCCATCAACGGTCAACTCTTTAATCCCATATTTCATCGCTCTGATGAAATTGGCATGGGTCTTAACACTCGGTTGTTTGATCCTTCCTAGTTTAGCAAGGAATTTGTCCCAGGAACTCTTGGTGTAAAGATCAAGACAGTCGTAATTAATACTTGGCTTTAGAATGAACACGCCATGTAGACTATCCCCAAGAAGTTTGCGCAACTCTATGGGTAGCAGAATCCTGCCCTTCTCATCAATCTTACATGATATGTCTATCTGAAGGAAATCCAAGCGTCTTTATTTTTGATGTAAAGATAATGTAGGATTCCCACTAGATCGCTTTTTTTCGACAAAAAAACCGTCAAAATTTGGATCAATTCCCACTTTTTCCCACTTAATTTGCGCCATTTTCCCTGGTATGCTTTTGAGGGACAATAAGATAGGTTGTTAATAAGTTTTTCTCTGCTTCTGAGAAAAACCAATCATCGATGTTCTTTAGTAGATCAACCAAGTAAGACGCTTGAGGTTGAGCTGGTTAAATGAGTCATCGACGATCCTGCACGGCTACTTGTGCTTCAGTTTTCTTTACATCAACGCTACAAAGATAGTTTTGGCCTATGGAAATATCTATATTTCCGGGAAGTTTATTTATCAACATCGTATTGATTTGAAGGGTTCTGGGACGGTGGTCTCTCTAAGAAATTGTTAATAACTTTTTCTGGAGTGGTTTAGTTGTTAGTTTTGTTTGGTTGGTAATCAAGTGTCTATGTCTTCTTTAAGGGTTTTAAGGATAGGGGTTGTTTTGGGTATGTGATACAGGAAAAGGAGATGGATGAGTGGAGTCTGTGCGTGGTGTATTGAGTAATTTCAGAGTGTTATAGTAGGATAATGTTACCTTTGCGATAGGAATCTTTTCTTATTCCCTTTATTTTAATGAGTACAGGCGCAACGACTATTACAAGAAAGACGATCGACATAGATGAAGTCTTTAGGAAGAAGAATCCAAAGCTATATAGATGGATTCCCCGGTTTTTACTCCGTTATTTAAAGCGGATCGTTCACCAGGATGAGATTAACGAGTTTTTATGGGATGCCCGTGACTGTTATGGGTTAGAGATGGTAGCGGCCATTGTTCGACGGTTTGATGCCCGGATAGAGGTGGTGGGTGTTGAGAATATTCCTCAGGATGGTAGGTTTGTGATTGCTGCGAATCATCCTTTGGGCGGTCTGGATGGAATCGCTTTAATGCATGTTATTGGACAATATCTTCCGGGGATTGTTTTTCCGGTGAATGATATTTTAATGAATCTTCCCAATTTTGGTGATCTTTTTCTCCCGGTCAATAAGCATGGGATGAACAAGCAATTGACGGGAAGACT
>JACCEE011609739.1_pt1 | contig 16356 bp, 15 predicted proteins | sample 7449931 | NCBI WGS metagenome assembly JACCEE01 (sample SAMN15323457, study PRJNA562643) | freshwater metagenome | isolation source: river surface water | place: USA:Blue River Watershed | collected 2017-08-19 | reverse complement strand
GCGGCGTGCGCCTGAAGTTGCGAGACCTGCACCAGGCGCGTGAGGTGGCGCGCGACCTGCAGCTGGACTTGGGACCGCAATTTTTCGTGCGCGACTGGACGCAGCAAAACCGCACCTGGTTCGCTGCCGTGCAGGTTGAAAAACGCATGATGTTCATCATCCTCACGCTGATCGTGGCGGTGGCGGCTTTCAATCTGGTCCGCACGCTGGTGGTGACGGTGACGGACAAACGCGCCGACATCGCGATCTTGCGCACGCTGGGGGCCAGCCCGCGCAGCATCATGGGCATTTTTGTGGTGCAAGGGGCGGCGGTGGGTGTGATCGGCACTTTCAGCGGTCTGGCGCTGGGGCTGCTGGTGGCTTTCAACATCGACATGATCGTGCCTGCGCTTGAAAAGCTGTTCAACGCCAGCTTTTTGCCGCGAGACATTTACCTGATCAGCCGCATGCCCAGCGAGCCGCTGGCCAGCGACATCTGGCCGATCGCCATCATTTCTCTGGTGCTGGCCTTTGTGGCCACCCTCTACCCCAGCTGGCGCGCCAGCCAGGTCAACCCGGCGGAGGCCCTGCGCTATGAATAAGACGGTATTGCTGGCCCGGGGCCTGACCAAGCGCTTTGCCGAAGGGCGTCTGGACGTGACTGTGCTGCAAGGCGTGGACCTGCAGGTCAATCAGGGCGAAACCCTGGCCATCGTGGGCGCTTCGGGTTCGGGCAAGAGCACCTTGCTGCATTTGCTGGGTGGGCTGGATGCGCCCACGCAAGGCACGGTGCATCTGCAAGGCCAGTTGCTGTCGGCCCTGAGCCCGGCCGAGCAAGGCCAGTGGCGCAACCGCTGTCTGGGCTTTGTTTACCAGTTTCACCACCTGCTGCCCGAGTTCAGCGCGCTGGACAACGTGGCCATGCCGTTGTGGATTCGGCGTCAAGACCGCACCGAAGCGGCGGCCGTGGCCACGCAGTGGCTGCAGCGCGTGGGCCTGGGCGAGCGGCTGCACCACCGGCCTGCTGAGTTGTCGGGCGGTGAGCGCCAACGCGTGGCATTGGCCCGCGCTTTGGTCAATGACCCGGCCTGCGTGTTGGCCGACGAGCCCACCGGCAACCTGGACCGCGAAACCGCCGATGGTGTGTTTGCCCTGATGCTGCAACTGGCCCGTGAGCGCGGCACCGCCTTTGTGGTGGTCACACACGACCGCGAACTGGCCGCCCGCTGCGACCGGCAATTGCACTTGGTCAAAGGCGTGCTGCAAGCGGCGGTCTGACCCCGGCGGGGCCTTGCATGTGGATCGACACCCATTGCCACCTGGACGCGGCCGAGTTTGACGCTGACCGCGACGCGGTGCGCGAGGCGGCACGGCAGGCGGGCGTGGTGCGTTGCGTCATCCCGGCGGTGCAGCGTGCGCACTGGGCCGCTGTGGCGCAGTTGTCTGAACGGCACGGTGACGCCTATGCCTTGGGCATTCACCCCTTGTATGTGCCGCAGGCCCAAGACGCCGACTTGCTGGCGCTGGACCAGGCCTTGCGTGAACGCGCAGGCGATCCCCGGCTGGTGGCGGTGGGCGAGATTGGCCTGGACTTTTTTGTGCCCGCACTGTGCACCCCCGAGATGCGCGAGCGTCAATGGTTTTTTTACACCGCGCAGCTCAAGTTGGCGCAACAGCACAAGCTGCCTGTCATCTTGCATGTGCGCCGCTCGGCTGACCTCTTGCTCAAAGGCCTGCGCCAATGCCCGGTGGTTTCGGGCATCGCCCATGCCTTCAACGGCAGCGCCCAACAGGCCGAGGCTTTTGTGAAGTTGCGCTTTGCGCTGGGCTTTGGTGGCACGCTCACCTTTGAGCGGTCTTTGCAGTTGCGCCGCCTGGCCTGCGACTTGCCTTTGAGCGCCATCGTGCTGGAAACCGATGCGCCCGATATCCCGCCGCAGTGGCTGTACCAGACCGCCGAACAACGCGCCCAAGGCTTGCCCCAAGGCCGCAACAGCCCGGCCGAATTGCCGCGCATCGCGCAGGTGCTGGCCGATTTGCGCGGGCTGTCGCCGGGCGAACTGGCCACCGCCACCACGCGCAATGCGCTGCGGGTCTTGCCTGCTTTGGCCCGAGCATGAGCCAGGCTGTGCAGCTCCAGGGCTTGCCGCCCTTGGTGAACGCAGACACCCGCGTGCTGGTGCTCGGCAGTTTTCCCGGCGTCAAATCCTTGCAGCTGCAGCAGTACTACGCCCACCCGCAAAACCAGTTCTGGCGCATCATGCAGTCCCTCTGGCCCGATGCGCCCTGGCCCACAGACCGTGACTACGCCCGGCGTTGCCAGTGTTTGCTGGCCCAAGGGGTCGGGGTGTGGGATGTGTACGCTCAATGTGAGCGCGAGGGCAGCCTGGACAGTGCGATCCGATCCGCACAACTGAACGACTTTCCAGCCTTGTTGCAGCGCTGCCCCCGACTGAGCGGCGTGGCGCATAACGGGGGTGAGAGCTTTCGCCACGCGCAGGCGGTGAAAAAATCATGGGCGCAAGCCGGTCAGGCCCAGCAGCTCACTTTTCATCGCCTACCATCGACCAGTCCCGCCCATGCGTCGTGGACCTTTGAACAAAAACGCACGGCCTGGGCCGCGGTCATGCAAACGCATGGCCTGTGGTCTGGCGATGCATCCCCACGGAACCCCTGAATGACCCGCAAAAAAGCCACCGGCCAAGCCATCGAACTGCCCGAAGTCAATTTCTCCGAAGACGGCGAGATCCGTTACCTGCACCTGGGCACCGAGTGGATTCAGGGCTCGATGTTTTTGGATCGACCTTTTGACATCGAGTTGGAGTATGTGCAGCGCATGTTCGGCTGGCTGCTGTTTTACCCGCACGACGAAGTCAAGGGCGCGCACGCGATGCAGTTGGGCCTGGGCGCGGGCACCATCACCAAGTTTTGCTACAAAAAGCTCAAGATGACCTGCACCGCCATCGAACTGAACCCGGGCGTTTTGCACGCCTGCCGGGTCTGGTTCCGTTTGCCACCCGATGACGAGCGTCTGCGCGTGGTGCTGGCCGATGCGGCGGTTGAAATCCAGTCGGATGAATGGCGCGGCACGGTCGATGCCTTGCAGGTCGATCTGTACGACGAAGAAGCCGCCGCCCCGGTGCTGGACACACCCGATTTTTACCGCCACTGCCGCGACCTGCTCAGCCCGCAAGGTTGCATGACAGTGAACCTGTTTGGGCGTTCGTCGAGCTATGGCGAAAGCATTGAAAAGCTCTGCGCCGCCTTTGGCGAAGACGCCGTGTGGGAGTTCAAGCCCACCCGCGAGGGTAACGCCATCGTGCTGGCCCAGCGCACCCCCAGCCGCCCCAAGCGCGAAGCGCTGATGGCCGCTGCCGAGGCCATCGAAGCCCAATGGGGCTTGCCAGCGACCAAGTGGCTCAGGGTGTTCAAACCGCTGACCAAATGACCCACCCTGTCTAGCGTGGGCCTGGCAAGGCAGGGGTTTTCGGGATCTGCCATGTTTCTCAGGGTAAACCATGTGTCACCGAGGGGTCGCATGTAGGTGTAACCCACATGGGTCACGGGAGCTTGTTCGCGCAGAATTCGCTGAACTCAAATCAGAGGAGATATCGCGTGAACATCAAGAGTCAAAAAGACTTTTTTTCAGGTTTATTTTTCACAGTGGCCGGAGCAGCTTTTGCTTTTGGCGCCACCAACTACAGCGTAGGGACAGGGGCTCGCATGGGCCCAGGTTACTTTCCCTTGCTGTTGGGCATTTTGTTGGCGTTGATCGGCAGCTTTGTCATGTTCAAGGCACTGACTGTCGAGACGCAAGACGGTGAAAAGATCGGAGCATGGGCCTGGAAGCCGCTGTTCTTCATCATTGCCGGGAACGTGCTCTTTGGTATTTTGCTGGGTGGGCTGCCTTCCTTCGGCATTCCTGCCATGGGCTTGATCGTGGCGATTTTCGGCACAACCCTTGTGGTGAGTTTGGCTGGCGAGACATTCAACCTCAAGGAGGTTTTGATTTTGGCCGCCATTTTGTCGATCGGCAGCTACGCTGCTTTCGTCTTGCTGCTCAAGTTGCAGTTTCCCGTTTGGCCTACGTTCATCACCGGCTGAGGAGTAAAGATTCATGGAATTGTTTGACAACCTTGCACTCGGTTTTGGGGTGGCGTTCACCTTTCAGAACCTGATTTATGCGTTCATTGGATGCCTGTTGGGCACCTTGATTGGCGTGTTGCCTGGCGTAGGCCCTGTGGCCACCATCGCTATGCTCTTGCCTGCCACTTATGCGCTGCCGCCTGTGGCCGCGCTGATCATGCTGGCCGGTATTTACTACGGTGCGCAATACGGTGGCTCGACCACCGCCATTTTGGTCAACTTGCCTGGTGAAGCGTCCTCGGTCGTGACCATGATTGATGGTTACCAGATGGCCCGCAAAGGTCGCGCTGGCCCCGCATTGGCCGCTGCCGGTTTGGGCTCTTTCTTTGCTGGTTGCGTGGGTACTTTGATTTTGGCGGCATTCGCCGGTCCGTTGACTGAAGTGGCCTTCAAGTTCGGTCCTGCCGAATATTTCTCACTCATGATTTTGGGTCTGATTGGCGCTGTGGTCTTGGCTTCAGGTTCACTCATCAAGGCCGTTGGCATGATCGTTTTGGGTTTATTGATGGGCTTGATTGGCACCGACGTGAACTCGGGCGTGGCACGTTTCAGCTTCGACATTCCTGAGTTGACTGATGGCGTGGGCTTCATCACCATCGCCATGGGCGTGTTCGGCTACGGCGAGATCATCTCCAACCTGTCCAAGCCTGAAGAAGACCGCGAAGTCTTCACCGCCAAGGTGACCGGTTTGATGCCCAACGCCGAAGATTTCAAAAACATGGTGCCTGCGGTTTTGCGTGGTACGGCTTTGGGTTCTGCCTTGGGCATATTGCCCGGTGGTGGTGCTTTGCTGGCGGCCTTTGCTGCCTACACCATCGAGAAGAAAACCAAGCTTCGCCCTGGTGAAGTGCCTTTCGGAAAAGGCAACATCCGTGGCGTGGCTTCGCCCGAATCGGCCAACAACTCGGCTTCGCAAACCTCCTTCATTCCATTGTTGACGCTGGGCATTCCGCCCAACGCCGTGATGGCCTTGATGGTGGGTGCGATGACGATCCACAACATCCAGCCTGGTCCCCAGGTCATGACCAGCAATCCTGAGCTCTTCTGGGGTCTGATTGCATCCATGTGGATCGGCAATGCCATGTTGGTGATCCTGAACCTGCCTTTGATCGGCATCTGGATCAAGTTGCTGACCGTGCCTTACCGCTGGTTGTTCCCGGCCATCGTGCTGTTCTGTGCGATCGGTGTGTATTCGACCAACAACAACACATGGGACATCTGGATGGTGGCCATGTTCGGTGTGGTGGGCTATGTCTTCATCAAGCTGGGCATGGAGCCTGCCCCCTTGTTGCTGGGCTTCATTCTGGGCCCGATGATGGAAGAGAACTTGCGCCGCGCCATGCTGTTGTCGCGTGGCGACTGGAGCGTATTTGTGACGCGTCCTTTGTCAGCCAGTTTGCTGGCCGCGGCCATGCTGCTGCTGATCATTGTGGCCTTGCCCTCCATCAAGTCCAAGCGCGAAGAGGCCTTTGTCGAAGACTGATTTTGCATTGACCTGATATGTAACGGCCTCCTTGCGAGGCCGTTTTTCTTGTTCTTCCAAAAGGCCAATGACATGTCACTTGTGGGCGATGTCAAGTTGCTTTGTCTGCCACAATCTGCGCTGCCAAAGGCCGTCAGGTGCAGCCATTCAGGTCACTTTCAACAGGCAGAACTGCGTCATGCAATTTGAATTTCCTTACACCAGCACCCGCTTGCCGCTGTTTGCGCGCAATGTGGTGTCCACCTCGCACCCGCTGGCCGCACAAGCGGGCCTGCGCATGATGCTCAAGGGTGGCAACGCTGTCGATGCGGCCATTGCTGCTGCCGCTGTCATCACCTTGACTGAGCCGGTCAGCTGCGGTTTGGGTTCGGATGCCTTCGCCATTTTGTGGGACGGCAATGAACTGCATGGTCTCAATTCGTCCGGCCCCGCGCCCGCGACCTGGACACCCGAGTACTTTCACCGCAAATACGGCGCCGATGCCAAAACACCGCCCAAGCGCGGCTTTGACTCGGTCACCGTGCCCGGCGCGGTGGCGGGTTGGGTGGCGCTCAGTGAGCGTTTTGGCAAGCTGCCTTTTGCAGATTTGCTGGAGCCCGCCATTGAAGTGGCTGAGCGCGGTTATTTGATTCCCGTGGTCGTTCAACAAAAGTGGGCCGCCGCCACGCCAGAGTTGCAGTCGCAACCGGGTTTTGCGCAGAGCTTTTTGCCTTGGGGCCGTGCGCCAAAGGTGGGTGAGCTGTTCCAGTTCAAAAACGCGGCCCGCGGCCTCAGGGCGATTGCCGAGACCAAAGGCCAGGCGCTGTACGGTGGCGAGATCGCCCAGGCCATTGAAAAGTTCGCCAAAGACAACGGCGGCAGCATCACCGCCAAGGACCTGGCCGATTTCAAGCCCGAGTGGGTCAAGCCGATTGCGCAAGATTACCGGGGCTACACCCTGCACGAGATCCCGCCCAACGGGCAGGGCATCGCCGCGCTGATCGCCTTGGGCATCCTGTCCAACTTCGATCTGGCCAGCCATGCGGTGGACGGGGTCGATTCACAGCACCTGCAGATCGAAGCCATGAAGCTCGCTTTTGCCGACGTGTACCGCTATGTGGCCGACCCGCGCTACATGGAAATCACCCCTGCGCAAATGCTCGACCCTGCCTATCTGGCCAGCCGCGCCAAGCTGATTGACATGCACAAGGCGCAGGACTTTAAGGCTGGCAACCCGGTCAAGGGGGGCACGATTTACCTCACGGCGGCCGATGAAAACGGCATGATGGTCAGTTTCATCCAGAGCAACTACATGGGTTTTGGTTCGGGTGTGGTGGAGCCGACTTATGGCATCAGTCTGCAAAACAGGGGCCATGGTTTCAGCCTGGACCCCCATGGCCAAAACCCCGCCAACCTGGTGGCGCCGGGCAAGCGGCCTTTTCAGACCATCATCCCGGCTTTCCTGACGAAAGACGGCCAGCCTGTCATGAGCTACGGTGTGATGGGTGCCAACATGCAGCCCCAGGGCCACATGCAAACGCTGGTGCGCATGCTTGACTATGGCCAGAACCCGCAGGCCGCCTGCGACGCACCGCGTTGGCGCTACAACACCGGCCTGAACATCAACGTCGAAGCCGCATTGAATGGCCAGACCATGCAGGGTTTGCTGGCGCGCGGTCACCAGATTGATGTCATCAAAGACTCTTACCAGGACTTTGGTGCAGGCCAGTTCATCTGGCGCATGGGCGATCCGGGTGTGGAGGGCTACATGGCCGCCAGCGATCCGCGTCGCGACGGGCAGGCGGTGGGTTTTTGATGCGCCTGCTGCTGCGTGTGGTGTTGCTGGGTGTCAGTGCATGGGCATGCGCTCAGGCATCGGCACAAGCTTTGTCCTGTGCTGTGGTGCTCTTGCATGGCAAATGGGGCACGGCGCAATCGCCGTACCTCCAACCCGTAGCGAAAAAAATCGAACCCCATTGCCAGGTTCGCATGCTTGAAATGCCATGGTCGCGTCACCGACTTTACGACCGACCTTATGCCGATGCGCTGGCACAAATTCAGACAACGGTTCAGGCCTTGCGCCAATCGGGCATCCAATGGGTGGCGGTGGGTGGTCAGAGTTTTGGCGCCAATGCCACGCTGGCCTATATGGCCCAGGTGGGTGATGCCGATGCGGTCTTGCCCATGGCCCCGGGTCATGTGCCCGAGGTCTTTGACCAAGTGCCCGATGTGCGGCGCAGTGTCGATGCGGCGCGTCAGTTGGTGCAATCCGGTCAGGGCGACACCTTGGTCGAGATGAACGACATCAATCAAGGGCAACGTCGCCCCATCAAAACCACCGCCACGGCTTTGTGGAGTTATTTCAACCCGCAAGGCTGGGGCCATATGGGCCTGAGTGCCGCCGCGTTTCGAAAACCCGTTCCGGTGTTTTGGGCGATCGGCAAGCAAGACATGCTGTACCCCGCAGCCTCTGCTGCGATTTATCAAAAATTGCCGCCACACCCCGACAGCCGTTATCTGGTGCTGAACGCCAACCACGCCAACACGCCAGAACTGGCTGCCGACGAGGCCGTGCAGTGGCTATTGGCCCGCATTGCGCGTTGACGATGCAAGCTCCAAGAAATGCCCATCTGACCACCGGTCTGATCATGGCCATGGCTGGCTCCATCGCTTTCAGTGGCAAGGCCATCATCGTCAAGCTGGCTTATCGCCATGGTGTGGATGCGGTCACGCTGGTCATGTTGCGCATGCTGTTTGCCTTGCCCATGTTCTTGCTCATGGCGTGGTGGGCGGGGCGGGGCAAACCCCGCATCGCGGGGCGTGACTGGCTGGGCATTGTGGGTTTGGGCTTCAGTGGCTATTACATGGCGTCGTTTCTGGATTTTTGGGGCCTGGAATACATCAGTGCCTCGCTGGAGCGCCTGATCCTGTACCTCAACCCCACGCTGGTGCTGGTGCTGGGCTGGTTGCTTTATGGCCACAAGATCAGCCACCGCCAAGGCGTGGGCATGGCCATCAGCTATGCCGGGGTGTTGCTGGTGTTTGGTCATGAAGCCACGCTGGATGGCAAAAACGCCGCACTGGGTGCGGCGCTGGTGCTGGGCAGTGGCATCAGTTATGCGATTTATTTGAGCTACAGCGGTCAAATGGTGCAACGGCTGGGTTCGCTGCGTTTGGCGGGCTGGGCCACTTCGGTGGCGTGTTTGCTGTGCATTGTTCAGTTTGCCGTGTTGCGCCCACTGTCGCTGGCGCAGGTGGCCGAGCCCGTGCTTTGGCTCTCACTGCTCAACGCCACGGCTTGCACGGCGGTGCCGGTGGTGTTGGTCATGATGGCCATCGAGCGCATTGGCTCAGGGCTCACGGCACAGACCGGCATGATCGGCCCCATGTCCACGCTCCTCATGGGCGTGTTCATCTTGGGTGAGCCTTTTAACATGTGGATTGTGGGCGGCACCGTGCTGGTGCTGTCGGGTGTTTTCTGGGTGTCACGCGCACCCAAAGTTTGAAGTCAACAGGAGATCAAGATGGATTTGGGCATTGCAGGCAAATGGGCTTTGGTAGGTGGCGCAAGCAAAGGCCTGGGCTGGGGCTGCGCCCGTGCGCTGGCGCTCGAAGGCGTCAACGTGGTCATGGTGGCGCGCGGCGCTGAGGTGCTCAACAAAGCTGTGGACGACTTGCGTGCCGAGACCGGTGGCAAGGTTCAGCTGATCGCGGTGGCGCAAGACATCACTACCGAAGCCGGTCGTGAAGCCATCTGGAACGTGGCCGGTGGCCCCGGCAAAGACTACGACATTGTGGTCACCAACGCGGGCGGCCCACCCCCCGGCGACTTCCGCGACTGGGACCGCGACGCCTGGATCAAGGCCATCGACGGCAACATGCTCACGCCGATTGAGCTGATCAAGGCGACGGTGGACGGCATGGCCGCACGCGGCTTTGGCCGCATCGTCAACATCACATCCAGCGCCGTCAAGGCGCCCATTGATGTGTTGGGCCTGTCCAACGGCGCACGCAGCGGCTTGACCGGTTTTGTGGCGGGTGCCTCACGCAGCAAGATCGCCGCCCAGGGCGTGACCATCAACAACCTGCTGCCCGGCAAGTTCGACACCGACCGCATCCGCGCCACGCTGCCCGCCATGGCGCAAAAGCAAGGCAAAACGGTGGAAGAAATGCGCGCCATCCAGCAAGCGCAAATCCCGGCAGGTCGTTATGGCAACCCGCAAGAATTCGGCGCGATCTGTGCCTTCTTGTGCAGCCAGCATGCGGCTTACATGACGGGGCAGAACGTGCTGGCTGATGGTGGGGCTTACGCGGGGACGTTTTGATACGGGGCAGAGGACTGCGCTGAAGTCTGCAGTGGCTGTCAGGCCATTGCAGAACCTTTTTTGATGGTTGACTTTGCGCCCATAAGACTTCTTTAGGCGGCGGATTCAACCGGTCAGTGCAACACATTCGCTGAACATCTCAGCTGGTGTATTGAAGCCGAGCGTTTTGCGTGGCCTCTCGTTTAATTGTCTCGCAATCGCGTTGAGCTGGACTTGCGAATAGCCTGACAGGTTAATGCCCTTGGGAAGATACTGTCTGAGCAACCCATCGGTGTTCTCATTGCTGCCGCGTTGCCAGGGGCTTTGCGGATCGCAAAAGTAGACCTGGATGTCAGTGGCCATCGTGAATCTTTTGTGACCATGCATCTCCGTGCCACGGTCCCAGGTCAGCGATTTATAAAGCTCTTGCGGTAACCTCCGAGCGCTCTTGATGAGGGCGTTGACCACCGTCTGCGAATCCTTGCCATCAAGCTTGATCAGCATCACGTATCGCGTTTGGCGTTCAACAAGCGTGGCGATCTGGCTGTTGCCACTTCCAAATACCAAGTCACCTTCCCAATGACCTGGAATCGCACGGTCTTCGACGCAGGCAGGCCGCTCACTGATTGAAACAGCATCGACGATCTGACCGTGAATTGCTGTCTTTTGGGTGTAGTGGCGGGATCGCCGCTTTCCCCGAGTGCGTCTGAGGTGCGCCAGCAGTTCCTTCTTCAAGGCGCCACGCGCTTGAATGAACAGGCTGCGGTAGATGGTCTCGTGTGACACGTAATGGCTTTCGTCGCACGGGTAAGTATGCTTGAGCCAACCCGAGATTTGCTCGGGCGACCAGAACATCCGCAGCTTTGCAGCCACAATGCGTGCCAATGCACGGTTCTTGTTGAGCTTGCAACGCTTGGGACGCTGCGCACGCGCCCACGTATCTTCGTCGGCTTGGCTGGCGCGGTAGTCGTCTCGTCCACCATTGCGCTGGACTTCCCGACAGATCGTCGATGGCGCTCGTTTAAGCCTGGCAGCAATCGAGCGAATCGATTCACCTCTGACCAACGCCCTTGAGATTTCCTCTCGCTCAATCAACGTCAAGGCAGTCGATGAGCGTGATCGCTGTGTTGGCCGGATTCCGCCTGTCTCCGCAAGTATGCGGTGGATCGACGAGTGAGCTCGATCGAATAGTTTTCCGATTTCATGAAGTGTCCAGCCTTGCTTCCAGCGCTCCCACATCAGCGCTTTCTGGCTCTCAGAGTAGTAAATCCTACGTCGCTGTTTCATACGCAACACTCCTTCCGCCTATGCGGTGGTTAGTGTGTTGCATCGACTGGTTGAATCCGCCGCTGGGAGCAGACAATCGCTTAGAGCATGTGACCGGCAGTGGTCGACCCATAGGTGACGTAGCTGGAATGAAAATCACCGCCGGAATGCAGACGTTCAATCACATTGCAGCGAGGACTCAGAGCGAACAGTCGTAGGAATGTTCCAATGGAAACTGGTTGGTTGCAATTCGACAGTTGCGGTTCAACGACACGTCATGCTGCCCGGCAGTGATAGCCTGATTGCTCAGCTTGGGCAGGCATTGAGATGAAGGCCGAAAAATCATCTGAAAACTCAGATCTAGAGTCCACCTTTAGACCTTATTCTTGAATATCTCACAGAGCTTCTTGATAGCTTGCTGCGCTGCCGGTCCCAAGTAACCGCCGTCCCGGTATGCCAAGCCAATATGACGCTCAGACAGCCATCCACCCACAGGGTGCAACGGCGATAGCTTTGCGGCATTGGCATCAGTCGTCATGGACTGCGGCATGAGAACCACGGCATTGGTTGTGATGGCAAGTGCCACCTCTCTCAAGGAAGATTGTGAAAACACCGTTGGCGTGGGAGCTTTAAGCCCGTGCGCATCAAAATTCTGTTCGTACTCCCTGAATGAAGAAGTCTGCCGCCCCGTCACGATCCATCGCGCCTTGGCTAGTTCCTTCCAAGGTACGGCACGGCGGTATTCCATCAAAGGATGCTCCTTGGGGATCATAGGCACCATGGGGTCAAAAGTGAGAGGAATCCAGGCGAGCCCTTCTTCGGGAGGCTGAAAGAGGCCAAATACCGCGAAGTCCAGATCGCCCAATGCCACTTCGCGCCGCAAAGAGTCGGTCATTCCGCCAGATACTTGGACATGGACGCCGCGTTCCACCAGCTGACCAATGACTGGCAGAACGAAGCGGTCCGGGATTCCGTTCCCTAATCCGATCCGAAGTGTCCCCGCCTTTGCCTGACGCAGGTCACGCATTTGCGCGTACAAATCCTCCGCGGCCAAGTCCATGCTTTGCGCTTGCCGTAAGAAGGCAGCACCAATCTCGGTCGGTCGCATACCTCTGGCGAGTCGCTCGAACAACTGCACCTTGACCTGCCGTTCAAGCCGACTGATGGCTTTGCTCACCGTTCCAGGTGTCAGACCCAATCGGATGGCAGCAGCTGAAACGCTGCCTTCCCGGCCGACAGCAACGGCAATGTGAATGTCATTCAGGTCCATGGTTTTCCAATTTGGAAATGATCTTGCCAGTATTTTGATTGCTCAGCACGGATGTGAAGCCCAAAATTTGTGCCGAACCCTTAGAAATCGAAACAGGAGACACGTTCATGATGCTTTTAACACCTTCCCGTCTGTTGGCTACCGCCACTTTGGTTGCCGCATCAATCACCACGATGCCACCTGCACTTGCTCAGGATGCGTTTCCATCGCGTCCCGTGACCCTTATCGTGCCATTCAGCGCAGGCAGTGGCACAGACCTCGTTGCCCGCATATTGGCCAAAGGCATGTCGGAGCAACTCAATGTGCCGGTCATTGTCGATAACAAGGTGGGGGCCAATGGCGCTATTGGCGCACAGGCTGCTGCTAAGTCCAAGGCAGACGGACACACGCTCATCATTGGCAGCGCCACAACGCATGCTGTCAATTTCGGCTTCTTCCCGGGAAGACTTGGATACGAGCCGGAACAGTTTCAAGGAGTTGCCGGCTTGTCGTTCAACCCCGTTTCACTTTACGTAGAAGCGAGTGCTCCATGGAATAATCTTTCCGATTTGGTTGCTGAAGCAAAGCGCAATCCGGGCAAATTCAACTGCGGTAGCGGCAATGCTGTCACACAGGTTGCCTGCGAAGTCTTCCGCAACGAGGTCGGAATACAAGCAAACAACATTCCCTACAAGTCGAACCCGCAGTCTTTGACAGACGTAGTGGGTAAGCAAGTGAGCTATGCCTTCTCGGACGGAGGTGCCGCCCAGGCATTCGTGGACGGAAAGCGTTTGCGACCTCTGGCGGTCGCATCTGCCTCTCGCAATTCGGCAATGCCAGACGTCCTCACCTTCCGAGAACAGGGAGTGAGCAACTTTGAATTCACCGCTTGGGTTGCAGTTTTTGCACCTTCTGGCGTCCCAAGTACAGCTCTTGAGCGTCTCAATGCTGCCGTTCGTAAAGCAATGGATGCACCAGAAATGGTGCAAATGATCGCCAAGAGTGGCGGCTCAGCAATGCGCTTTAGCAGTGCAGCGGAGACCCATACCTTCTATAAAAGCGAGGTATCACGCTGGACCAAATACGTCAAGGACAGCCGAGTCAAGCCGGAACTGTGAAATGAATCAGTCAAAAACCACTGGCGCCGGCCCCCTCTCAGGCATCACAGTCATAGATTGGACCCATGTCCTAGCAGGCCCATTTGTTGGCTACCAGTTGGCCCTCCTGGGTGCCAATGTGATCCGCATTGAGCGACCTGACGGTGATGACATGATTCGCGCCAAGGCGGCGGACCAGGAACTGGCCAGTTTGGGCTTAGGGGAGGCCTTTGTAGTGCAGGGGGCAGGAAAGCGCAGTGTTGCAATCGATGTGCGGGACCCTCGTGCCAAGCGTGCAATGGAGGCATTGATTTCCCGGGCGGATGTGCTCATAGAGAACTTTCGCCCCGGCAAGCTGGCCAAGCTTGGATTTGATCCGGCCGAATTGATTGCGCGCCATCCCAAACTAATTATTTGCTCAGTCACCGGCTTTGGTCAGGGCTCCGACAAACGTGCTTACGACCATGTTATCCAGGCTGCTAGTGGCCTCATGGCTGCTAATGCTGGGCCTGACGGGCGACCTCAGCGAATCGGATTTCCCATCGTCGACTATGCGGTGGGCCAGCAAGCAGCACTCGCTGTGATGGCAGCATTGTTTCGACGTAGCGGCCAGACTCAGCGAACCCAAGGAGAGTGGATACAGGTCTCGATGATGGGGGCCGCATTGACCCTCATGGCACCAGCCTTTGCAGCGCCCCTGGTAAGCGGGATAGAGCCAAAACGATCATCTGCAACCGCATTCTCTGGCAATCCGTTGTCGGGAACATTCGCTACTCAGCACGGTTACCTTGCAATTGTCTGCAATGCAGCCATCCAGGGAGACGCACTGATCAAAACGCTGGCCGACTCTGTGGCAACGATTGATGAAGTACGTAGGCTTCAGCGTGCTTCATCGGCATGTGATGTGAACGGTACTCAAGCCATTTTGGGAGAGCTTCTTTCCCGCCGCTCGGCTCTCGACTGGGTAACACTTCTTGAAGCCGCAGGCGTGCCCACAGCCTCGGTAGTCAACCCGGTTGACGCAGCACGTAACACTTTAATTGACTGGCCCGTCGTCGAACTCGCTCTGGTCAGTGGCAATCGTCAAACGCATGTCCCTGGCATTGGTTACCAGTCAACCGAGATACTAACGGGGACCCTGCGCCCCCCAGCGCGCCGTGGCGAGCACACCGCTGAAGTGCTGGCAGAAGTGGGACTTGACCAGGTCACTATTGATAAAATGGTGGCTGAAGGTGTGGCCTTCAGTTGCACTCCGGCGCAGAAGTTCGGGGGTTAGGAAACTGAGAATTGCCGCCATCCCCACAAAAGCAGTTCGAGAAGATTTCTGGTGCCAGACTCCAGTCATGCGTGAAAGACTGCTGCTGGCCGGTACATGCCCACCAGTGGACCAACCCCGATGTCTGCTCCCGCTGCAAAAGAGTCTTTTATTAAATGGAAGCTTATTGCCGGGCCGACATCACTATCCCTGCGACGATCAGCGCAAAAGCCACCAAGTGGTACAGGTGTGGCAATTCCCCCAGAAAGGCCGCCGAGAACACCGCCGCAAACAGCGGCGTGAGGTTGGCAAAAAAGCCTGCCATCGCCGGGCCTGCCTGCTGAATGCCCAAGCCCCAGCAGCGGTAGGCCAGCACGGCCGGGCCCACAGCCACAAAGGCCAACGTGGCCAGCAGCGGCCAGCCCCACACGATGTGGGCATCGGTCAGGCCCCATTCGAGTCCGGCAAACAAGCCCGACCAGGCCAGGCCAAATACCACCTGACCCAGCAAGAAAGCGGCCCAGTCATTGCGAATGGCTTCGGGTTCGTCCCGGCGGCTGAGCAGCCAGCTGTAAAAAGACCAACAGGCCGTGGCCAGCAAGATGAACACATCGCCCACCACCAAGCGCACGGCCATCAGTTCGGACCATTGCCCGCGCGACAGCACCACCAGCGCACCACTGATGGACAGCAAGGCACCCAGCAGCTGCATGCGCCGCACTGGGGCTTTGAAAAACAGGGCACCTACCACGAGCATCCAGAACGGTCCGCTGGCCGCCACCAGCGTCACGTTCAGCGGGGTGGAGGTTTGCAGCGCCAGGTATTGCAGCGCGTTGTAGCAGCCCACACCCAGCAGGCTGAGCAGGCCAAAACGTTTCCAGTGGGTCCACAGGCCGCTGCCTGGGCGCAGCACCCAGGATGCCAGCGGCAACAAAATGAACAGCGCCACCAGCCAGCGCAGGAAATTGAGCGTGATTGGTGGCACGAGGTCGGTGACCAGGCGCCCCACCACGGCGTTGCCTGCCCACAGCAGCGGGGGCACGGTCAGCAGCAGCGCGGTGACCGGAGAGAGTTTTTGAGACATGCGGCGACTGTAGCGAGATTCGGGTTTCCCCTCTGTCGCGCAGCTGTCCCCGAACACTGTCTGGACATGCGATCCGTGGCAAAGTCACGCATCGTTTGTTTTCACCCTTTCAGGAGATTCCCATGAGCCTTGCCGTCCAGATCGACCAGAACGGTGGTCCCGAAGTCATGAAGCTGGTCGATGTGACCGTGGGTGAACCCGGCCCCGGCGAGATCCGCATCCGCCACAAGGCCATTGGCCTGAACTTCATCGACGTGTACCAGCGCAGCGGCCTGTACACCCTGCCCATGCCGCTCAAGCTGGGTATGGAAGCCTCGGGCGTGGTCGAAGCCGTGGGCGAGGGTGTGACGCACCTGAAAGTGGGTGACCGCGCCGCCTATGCCAGTCAGCCGCCCGGCAGCTACTGCGAGGTGCGCGTGATGCCCGCCAAGTGCGTGTGCAAGCTGCCCGATGCGATCTCGTTCGAGACCGGCGCGGCCATGATGCTCAAGGGCCAGACGGCGCAATACCTGCT
>JACCEE011310169.1_pt1 | contig 16364 bp, 12 predicted proteins | sample 7449931 | NCBI WGS metagenome assembly JACCEE01 (sample SAMN15323457, study PRJNA562643) | freshwater metagenome | isolation source: river surface water | place: USA:Blue River Watershed | collected 2017-08-19 | reverse complement strand
TTTGTATGCGGAATCGCAAAATGAAGCCCAGATTTTGGAAACTTTGGACAAGCTGTTTACGCAATACGTGGCAGAACGTGCCAAAAGTGAAAGCTTTGGGGACTTTATGCAGCGTGTGGGAACGTTTTTAGTGTAATACACTATTTTAAAAGTGGTTTGTAGTTTAACCTGAGTTCGGGATAAGGAAGAGTAGAAAATTTAGTCGTAGGGTGGAATAGCGTAGCGTATTCCACCAAGAAAGGTGATAGCTCTAGGCATGACACAGTTGAATCGATAAGAGCCTCATTGTACGGCAGAAGCCTGTAAAATCCTCGCCGCTGGAGCTTTGGAACGAGACAATTAAAAGAATAACAGTATCATTGAGTTATGATTGCCTAAAAACTTTTTTTATCCCGAACTCAGGTTAGTTTAGGACTGCCAGTCCTGAATTATGATCATCATAATCACAATAAAGTTCCCTGCGCCACTTCAATAACTTTGCCTCCGACGGCAATATCAATGCGCCCATCCATATTTTTAGCACTCAGCAACAATAATGAAGGGCGGCGAATTTCATAGCCTTGTTCAACTTGCAAGAACAGATCACCTTCCGAAAAATACTGATTTTTAAATAAATAAGCTGCTAATGCACCATTTGCGCTGCCTGTGGCGGGGTCTTCACTGATTCCATAATAATCCGCAAACACCCGCACATTTAAATCGTGTTGTGGATGATAAGTTTGTGGGGCAAAAATCAAAATTGCCTTCGCTTGGCTGGTATTCACCAAATTAAAATACGCTTTGCGCAAAATACGCGCTTGCTGCACACTTTCCAAGGTATGCAAGGGCACTATAATAAACGGCAAACCTGTAGACACTTCTTGAATCAGAAAGCGATGATCGATAGCTGTTGTCGCTAATCCCAAAACTTCAGCCAATTGCACAGCTTGAAACGTCTGTCCAAACACGGGCAGTCTTTGGCGCATCCACAGCCTGTCGATCAGTCCTAATTTTGCATCACCATAATGCAGATAGACCGAAATTTCACCTGCGGGCAAATTCAACAACAACACTTCCGTTTGTTGTTTCAACAGATAACGTTCAATAATATAAGCCGCTCCTAAACAGGGATGCCCTGCAAACGGCAGCTCTGATTCGGGGGTAAAAATGCGCATATCGTAGCCGCCATTGGCAGCAGGTTCGGAATTTAAGATAAAAATGGTTTCTGAATAATTAATTTCTCTGGCAATATGCTGCATCTCAGTGCTAGAAAGCTTTGCCGCATTCATCACCACCGCCAAAGGATTGCCGGTGTATTTTTGTTCTGCAAACACATCGACGATATAAAAATGAGGCGTTGACATTGTTATCTCCATGATAGTGTTCAGAGAACTCTTGATAAGTGAAGTATCGTCAAGTAGATAAGCATTGCCTATCTTATTGTTTTATAATTAATATTATCGAGGAATTGAAGAGCTTATAAGCTAAGCGTAATCTATGCACTTTCCCTAAAAATAACAGGAAGTTGCAGGTTAAAGAAAGCCATCAACTCCCTAAAGGGGGCTAAAGATAAAAGATTTATTTTTCAAGTCCCTGTTAAGAGGAGAGCAAAGTATTTTTAAACTGCTTAAAGAAGCCCCTAAATCCCCTAAAGGGGACTTAAAAGACAAAAATTTTTATGTTTAGCCCCCTTTAGGGGGTTGGGGGCTTTCTTTAAAGCGACTTTGAGACTCTCCTCCCCTGCCCCCTTTTTCAGTGGGGGTGAAAAGTTAAAAATCATTCTCTATTTAATACAAATCTACCTACCTGCACGCTTTAACCCAATTATAAACCGTGCTATTGCCACGAGGAACTTTTTAATTATGCGCCGTAAGTTGATACAAGCTAAAACGCTGGTCAATAACTCTGTGAGTCGAGTATTGAATGCCCACCGTTCTAAAAATGTCCTCTCCAAGTCTTCCGAAAAAGACGAATTACGCAGCACCCGCGCCAGCCGCCTCATGAATTCGCCGATGGTCTTATTTGCCCGCGAAATTATTCAAAATCCTCGCGCTATGGGGGCAGCCTGTCCCAGCTCTCGCCACCTTGCTCAGAACATGGCAAAACAAGTGCCAATTTTAGAATCAGGCTATGTGCTAGAACTCGGCGGCGGCACAGGCACTATTACCCAAGCCTTATTACAGCATCTTCCTGCAAACCGTCTGATTGTGGTGGAACGCGCCCCCAATCTCGCCAGTTATTTACAGCAACGCTTCCCCAATAGCCATGTTTTGGAAGGCGATGCTGCACAAGTGGTCAAATTGCTTGGCGACAAAGCCCACCAAGTGCAAACCATTGTTTCAGGGTTGCCTTTCCGTTCTCTGCCCCATGGCTTAGTGCAACAGATTATTCGTCAAGTCGAAATTTTATTAAAAGATGGCGGCACTTTTACCCAATTTACCTATGACTTGCGTGGTAAGACAGAACATTTGCCCGCCCATTTCCGTCGTGTGGCGACTAAATTTGTGTGGAATAATTTCCCACCTGCACGCATTGACGTGTACCGCATTGAACACGCGAAATAATCAAGTTTCTCACTTTTAGCGCGGAGTTGCCGCGAAGTTATAATTAACACTTATGCAAGATAAATTTTTAAAAACTGAACAATTGTCACGGCGTATTTTGAAAATTGAACACGTTTTGGCAGCGAGCGCAATGGCACTCTTATGCCTGCTGACATTTGCCAACGTGTTAGTGCGCTATTTCACCAATATTTCATTCGCCTTTACTGAAGAATTTTCGACCTTTTTATTAGTATTTTTGACCTTGGTCGGCGCGTCTTCCGCATTTGCGAAAAATAAACAAATCGAAATCACCCTGCTCACCGACCGCTTGCCTGCCTTGCCGCAACGTATCATGCGTGGCATGGTGTGGGTGGCTAACTTTTTGATGTTTGGATTATTATTGTGGTTTGGGACGTGGTTCGCCTTCGATGATTTTCGCTTTGAAGTGACTTCTTCAAGTTTAGGGCTGCCACAATGGTGGTATAGCATTTGGTTGCCCCTGCTTTCCTTGGCGATTTTATTACGTCTCCTGCTCGCAGCGGTGCAGGCATCTCTTCAACGACACAGAACTTAAGTGATCGCATGGATTATTTATTATTTGCAATGTTTGCAGTGCTGTTATTGGGTGGTGTACCGATTGCTGTCGCTTTAGGTTTGGCAGGCACGTTAATTGTCGCGCTGAATGGCTTGGGAATGATGTCTTTGCCCACCAATGTTTATACGGGGATTGCAAAATATCCCTTGCTCGCGATTCCGATGTTCGTGTTGGCGGGGCTGATTTTTGAACGTTCAGGCGTGGCACTGCGTTTGGTGAATTTGGCAGTTGCCTTGATTGGAAATCGGCGCGGCGGGCTAGCGATTGCAGCGATTACGGTGTGTATGGTGCTTGGAGGGATTTCAGGTTCAGGCCCTGCGGATGCCGCTGCGATTGCCACGGTGATGATTCCAAGCATGTTAAAAGCGGGTTATCCCAAAGCATTTTCTGCCAGCGTGATTGCTGCCGCAGGGTCGACCGCCATTTTAATTCCGCCCTCAATTGCTTTTATTTTATACAGCATTTTAGTGCCACAAGCCTCCATCCCCAGCTTATTTGCCGCAGGTTTAATTCCAGGGATTTTAGCAGGTCTGTCCTTAATGATTCCTGCATGGTATTTCAGTCGCAAGCATAATTTTGGCGTTGCCTCTTCTGGAACTGTTCCTGAATTATGGGCAAGCTTTAAACAAGCAGGTTGGGGTTTAATCACCCCGATTATTATTCTCGGCGGGATTTTAAGCGGCGCATTTACCCCAACCGAAGCCGCTGTGATTGCCGTATTTTATGGCTTATTTGTCGGCATGGTGGTGTATCGCAGTTTAAGCTGGCGACAATTGTATGAGGTGCTTGTCGAGTCTGCGGAAATTTCAGCCACGGTGTTATTAATCATCGCACTTGCCAGCGTGTTTGCGTGGGCAGGCAGTACACTGGGCACGTTTGACCATCTTGCGCAATGGTTATTAGGCAGTAATGGTCAATCGAATGAAACCATGGTGTTATTAAATATCACGGGGTTAATTTTATTAGCAGGGATGTTTTTAGATGGGATTTCTATCTTCTTTATTTTCTTACCCTTGCTGATTCCGATTGCCAATGTTTTTCACTGGGATTTAGTGTGGTTTGGGGTGATTTTGACCATGAATATTGCCATTGGGCAATTTACGCCCCCAATGGCAATTAATTTGATGGTGACCAGCAAAATTGCCCAAATTCGGGTAGAAAGCACCGTGCCTTGGGTGTTGTGGATGGTGGTAAGCATGACTGCGAGCCTGTTATTGGTTACTTTTGTGCCTGAGCTGGTTTTATTCCTGCCGCGTTATTTAGGCTATTAAACATGAAGTTACAGACTTTCCTGCATACACTTAGCCCCAGTGATAAGCTGATATTAAGCCTTGCCTTCATTGCCGTGGCATGGTCTTATCAACATTATTGGCATTGGCACGCGGAAGCGGCTGAATACGCCCTGATTTTCGTGGATCAACAAATCCCATTTAAAGTGAGTTTGCGTGAGGATCGTTTAGTGCGGGTGAATGGGCATTTGGGGGAAAGTCTGTTGCAAGTTGAGGCGGGAAAAATTCGCTTTATCGCCTCGCCCTGCCAAGGGAAACAGTGCATTCATGCAGGTTGGTTGCACGAAGCTGGGGATTTTGCCGCGTGTTTACCCAATCATGTCAGTGTTGAATTGCAAGGCGAACATGCACATTTCGATTCGATTGTTTATTGAGGGAGGAGAAGTTTATGCGTTTACGTGGCGTATTTTTATTAAGCTTGCTGGTGTTGCTGAGCAGTTGCGCAACCTCGCCCACAGGCAGAAAGCAATTATTGCTGGGGGGCAACAGCGAAGTCGATCAAATGGGCGTGAAGGCGTTCAGTGAGTTGAAACAATCCACTGCTATTGAAAATAGCAGCAGTATTAATCGTTATGTGCGCTGCATTACCGATGCTTTGCTGCGTGAGGCAGGTTCGAGTGCACAATGGGAAGTGGTGGTGTTTCGCGACAAGGCAATTAATGCCTTTGCCTTACCAGGTGGAAAAATTGGGGTTTACACAGGGATTTTACCCGTGGCAAATACGCAAGATCGTTTAGCGGCAGTGCTGGGGCATGAAATCGCACACGTACTTTCTCAGCATGGCAATGAGCGCATATCGCAACAAACCGCCGTTTCGCAAGGCTTGGATTTAATCAATGCCGTGGTCAAGCCTGCAACTCAAACAGGGCAAACCGCACTGGGTTTATTGGGGTTGGGGGCGCAAGTGGGGATTTTATTGCCGTATAGTCGGGTGCAAGAAAGTGAAGCCGACGTGCTTGGGGTGAAATTAATGGCACAAGCAGGCTTTGACCCACGGGAAAGTGTGACGCTGTGGCAACGTATGAATCAAGCCAATGAAGCCCAACCTTTTGAATTTCTTTCGACGCATCCTGCAAACACGACCCGCATCAGCGATTTGAACAAAAATATGGCACAGGCGATGAGTATTTATCAGCAAGCGCAGGGACAAGGAAAACGTCCGAATTGCCGTTAATCGCCCGTTAAATTTGTGGCAGTGCTCAAATTGTAAGCATTGTCTGAATCAGGATTTATCGGATAATTCAAGGGAGAATAAGGCTTAAATCGAGCATGAGACCTGCTAGGTTTTAAAAATCTAGCAGGTCTTGAGTTAAGCGTGATGAGCACTGCCAGTCCTTAAACTCCCAGATTTCACTACCTATAGGCTTAACTTAATGGCAGTGACGCTGGAGCGTGGGAACGAGATAATACATCCTACGCCTGATAAAGCTTAGGGATTGTACTTTCAGCTTCGTCACTCCTATCGTGGTGGAATACGGCTTGCGCCTATTCCACCCTACGCTTGATAAAGTTTTTTGAATGAATTAGCTTATTAATTCAACTGCGTAAGTCCTACAATTAAAATAATTTTACGAAATGTTCAAAAGACACTGGCGATTTTCTAAAAATATCCGATAATCGGGACATCATATAAATATTACCTGTGGAAATTCTCATGAATATCACTGTTAAATTATTTGCAAGTCTACGTGAACAAGTCGGGAAAGGGGAAGTTAAACTGAAGGCAGACAAACCCATGACCATTGCGCAAATTTGGGCGCAAGTCAGCGAAGAAATGCCTTTACCGACACATATATTAATGGCGTTAAATATGCAATATGTTGAACCCAATGCCATTGCAAAAGCAGGCGATGAAGTTGCTTTTTTCCCGCCAGTCACGGGTGGTTAAATCAAAGTGAAAATTGAAGTTTGCCCCCAGCCTTTTAACCCGTGGTCTGTGTTACAAGACTATGAAGCTCAGCGTGCACAAGCAGGGAAATGTGGCGCAACTGCCTGTTTTATAGGCACAATGCGCGACTATAATGCAGGCGACAGCGTGCAGCAAATGTGGTTGGAACACTATGCAGGCATGACTGAACTTTATTTACAACAGCTTGCCCGCGAAGCCGAACAACGTTGGGAATTGTTGGACAGCCTCATTCTGCATCGTGTGGGCGAAATTCATTGTGATCAAACCATTGTATTAGTGGCAGCCTGGGCGGGACACCGTTCACCAGCCCTTGATGCCTGTCGTTATTTGATTGAAGAACTAAAACACCGTGCCCCCTTTTGGAAACGTGAAACCCTGAACACAGGACAACAGCGTTGGGTGGCACAAAACACGCCCAAGTAAATTTAATTTATGAGCGCACTATGCAATAGTGGCGCATTTCCTCCCTAAAAACCTCTTAGACAAAAACTAAGGGGTTTTTTTGTGCGCTGCAACAGATGTTTTGCAGTGATGACCTGTCTATAATAGAGAAATTTCTGGAACAAGCTCAACAGGACTATTTTATTGCCTGTTATTGCTCTGCAATATAGGCATGACCTGAATCAAGCCTTCTAACTAACGAGACCTGCCAGATGCTCAAAGATGATGATATTAAGCACCAAAAAAATCTTCAAGATACCCTAACTCAGATTTTAGGCTTATTGAAAAAGCAAGAGCTTGTCAGCGAGTTAGTGCGTAAGCAGGAAATGCCGCGCCATGATTTGGTGCAAAACCTCATTGAAAAACAACATGTCAATGAGCTTAGGAAACGTTTACATCAATTACATCCTGCGGACGTGGCGTTTATTTTAGAAAGCCTTCCCCTAGACCAGCGGCAAATGGTTTGGGATTTGGTGAAAGTTGAGCATTATGGCGCAATTTTGCTCGAAGTCTCAGATGCGGTGCGTGAAAGCTTAATTGAAGAAATGGAGCATGAAGAATTACTGGATGCAGCCGAGCATTTAGATTCTGACGAAATCGCCGATCTTGTGCCCGATTTGCCAAAAGATGTGGTATTTGAACTGCTCACTTCTTTAGACAGCCGCAACCGCGCCAAAGTGCAATCCGCGCTCTCATTTCCAGAAGGCACAGTGGGCGCGTTAATGGAATTTGAAATGATCACCGTGCGTGATGACATCACCTTAGCCACCGTGATTCGTTATTTACAACGTCGGGGCGAAATCCCCGCGCAAACAGACCAGTTGTTTGTGGTGGATCGGGAAAATAATTTTAAAGGTTTATTGCCGCTACGCAGTTTGCTGATTCACGACCCTGATTTGCCCGTGACGGAAATGATGTTAAGTGAACCGATTTTTTTCTATACCGATGGTTCGGCGCGTGAAGCCGTGCAAGCCTTTGAACGCTATGATTTACTTTCTGCCCCTGTGATTAATGCACATCATCAACTTGTGGGGTGTTTAAGTGTTGATGCAGTGATGGACTTTATCAACGATACTTCTCAAAAGGAACGTTTAAATCAGGTCGGGTTGAGTGAAGAAGAAGATTTATTCGCCTCGGTGTGGAAAAGTGCCAAAAATCGTTGGATGTGGCTAGCCATTAACTTGCTGACCGCCTTTGTCGCCTCGCGGGTCATTGGCGTATTTGAAGACACTATTCAACAAATCGTTGCCTTGGCAACCCTGATGCCGATTGTCGCAGGCATTGGTGGTAACACGGGCAATCAAACCATGACTTTAATTATTCGAGGACTGGCATTACAGCAAATTAACACTAATAATTTTAAATATTTATTTTTTAAAGAGTTAGCCATTGCCTTTCTCAATGGCTTGCTGTGGGGCAGTGTGATTGGTGGAGTGGCTTATATGCTGTATGACAAACTTTCAATTGGGCTGGTCATGACCGCCGCCATGGTGCTCAATTTGTTGCTGGCATCTTTAACGGGGGTACTCATCCCCTTGATTTTACACAGCACAGGACGTGATCCCGCAATGGGCAGCAGTGTCATGCTGACTGCGGTCACAGACAGTATGGGCTTTTTTATTTTCTTAGGTCTTGCCACTTTATTCCTACTATAATACTAGGATATATTCACAATCTTATGCCTATGAACTCATTTGACGCACAACAGTTTTTCAATAATTACGCGACCCTGTGCCTGTGTGTACTGAATACCGAAGGTCATTTCATTTCGGTCAACTCGAGTTGCGAGCAGATTTTTGGCGCAGATGCCGAACAATTGACTCAGCAATCCTTGTTTGATTTTGTACACCCCGAAGATCACTCATTGACACTGCAATTTCTACGGCAACTAGAAAGTGCTTATCACAGTCTCTCCTGTGAAAATCGCCTGCGCACCACCTTGTCAGGGCGTTATGTCACCTTTACTTGGACTGCCTACCTCTCAGAAGATTCAAAAATCTACGTCACCGCAGCCCCCTTGCTCAAAGCTCAGCAACATCACCCCGAAATAATTCGTTTGCGTTATGAACGAATGTTGACCACTTGTGCACGGCGTTTGCTTAATTTCAATGCCGATGAAGACCCGCTGACCGAAATTTTAAGTTTTTTACAAAAAACCACAGCAGTTAGTAGCGTACATATTTTTAAAAACCAGCCAAATGACTCGGGCTTAAGCGCGCAATGTACGCACCAAGTCCTGCATTCAGGGAAATATGTGTGGGTTCAAGAATTCAATTATGAAAATGGGTTTGAACGCTGGAAAAATCAACTTGCTCATGGGCAAGGGATCAGTGGCAAGGTTGTGGATTTTCCAGAATCGGAAAAACAAGTCTTACAACAATTACATCTATTATCTTTGTTGATTTTACCCATCATGGTCGGGGGAAAATGGTGGGGGTTCATCAGTTTTGAAGAAACCTTACATTTGCGGCTGTGGCATTTAGAAGATATTCGCCTGTTGCAGGTCGCGGCAGAACTGATTGGCGCGTATTTAACCCGGCGCGAAAATGAAGCGCGCTGGCGAGATAATGAAAACCGTTATTACTCCGTGGTTGCCGCGATGCAAGAAGGGGTGATCTTGCAATATGCCGATGGGAAAATTGGGGCGTGCAATGCCAGTGCTGAACGAATTTTTGGCATCAGCACAGAACAAATGTTGGGGCTTGAATCGACGGGAGAATTGTGGAATCTGATTCATGAAGATGGTTCACATTTTTCAATGGATATTCACCCCGCGATGATTACCCTGCGCACTGGACGCGCCTGTTCTCATATTACGATGGGGGTGCATCGTCCTGATAACACGCTGGTCTGGGTGTCGGTGAATTCTCAACCCTTGTGGCATGCGGGTGAATCCTTGCCTTATGCTGCCGTCACCACCTTCAGTGATATTACCGAACGTAAACATATTGAAGAAGCTTTGCGCCAAAGTGAGAGCCGTTTCCGTCGCTATTTTGAAATGCCCCTCGTCGGCATTGCCTTAACCCGCCCCAATGGCTGGATTGAAGTCAATGACGCACTGTGTCAAATGCTGGGTTATAGCGCACAAGAAATCATGTCGCGCCGCTGGATTGAAATGAGCCACCCAGAAGACCGCGATTTAAACAGTGAATATTTGCGGCGCATGGATGAAGGCTTGAGTGATGGTTATATTTTGGATAAGCGTTACATTCGGAAAGATGGCTCGATTTTATACGCGAATATTTCCACGCGCTGCGTGCGTAAGGTCAATGGTGCAATTGAATATTTTGTGGTGTTAGTACAAGACATTACCCAGCGTAAATTAATGGAAGTGGCGCTGCAAAATAGTGAGGCGCGTTATCGCACCATTTTTAATAATGCCGCTGTCGGGATTGTGTTGATTAATCGCGCGGGCGAATACATTCAATTTAATAATCGCTGGGCAGAAATATTGGGGTATCCGCCCCATGAATTACAACAGCTTAAAAATACTGACGTGTGTCACCCGGATGATCTTGCCGAAGTGATACAACGCACCGAAAAAGTGTTTAATCATGAACTGGAACATTATCATCTCGAAAAACGCTATATTCATAAAAATGGCAAAGTGTTATGGCTGGACTCTTTCATTTCAACCTTGCGTGATTCTGAAAATAATATTGAAGCAATTTTAGGGATTGCGATTGATATTACCGCCCGCAAGCAAGTGGAAAGCGAACGCGACCGCTTGTTTAATCTTTCGGTAGACATGCAATCGATTGCCACCTTTGAGGGCTATTTCAAACAACTGAATATTGCTTGGGAACATACCTTAGGCTGGAGTTTGGAAGATTTAACCAGCAACCCCTTCTTTGATTTCGTACATCCTGATGATATAGCCGCCAGTGAAAAAGTTTTTACTAAATTAAAACAAGGAAAAAGTATTTTAGGTTTTGAAAACCGCTATCGTTGCCGAGAAGGCGGCTATCGCTGGATTTCGTGGAATGCTTATCCTCTTATCGATCAAGGACAAGTTTATAGTATTGCTCGCGATATTACCGAGCGTAAACAAAATGAATTTGCTTTGAAAGATGCGCACGAACGCTTGATAACCATTCTCGACAGTATTGAATCTTTGGTTTATGTCGCCGACATGAAGACTTATGAACTGCTGTATGTAAACAAATATGGACAAGATACCTTTGGGGATGTCGTTGGACAAGAATGTTGGAAAGCCTTACAAAAATCGCTGAGTGCCCCTTGTGGTTTTTGCAGCAATCCAAAATTGTTAGATGATGCGGGTAATCCGCTTGGGGTGTACACCGCAGAAATTTGTAATTCACTGAATAACAAATGGTATTTAACAAGAGACCGCGCAATTTATTGGGTGGATGGGCGTTTAGTGCGTTTACAGATTGCCACCGATATTACTGAAATCAAGCGCACTGAAGCTGCTTTAAAACAAAGTGAACGTCGCTATCGTGCTATCGTGCAAGATCAAACCGAACTGATTTGTCGCATCTCACCCGAAGGTGTTCTAAGCTTTGTAAATCAAGCCTATTGTCGTTACTTTGGAAAGACCAAAGAGGAATTATTAGGCTCTTATTTCCTGCAAATGATTCATGAAGATTTTCATTTGTTCAAAGAACGGGTAGCAATCCTCACCAAAGACTCGCCCGTCTGTGAAACTGAACATCGCGTAACCTTGCCCACAGGACAAGTGCGTTGGCAGCATTGGATTAAACGTGCGATGTTTGATGACGCAGGCAATTTATTTGAATATCAAGCGGTGGGGCGCGACATCACCGAGCGCAAACAGGCTGAAGAAGAATTGCGCCGCGCCAAAGAAACTGCTGAAGCCGCCACTCAAGCAAAAAGCGATTTTCTCGCCAATATGAGCCATGAAATTCGTACTCCCATGAATGGCGTGGTCGGCATGACAGAATTAATGTTGAGCACCGAGTTAAATCCGCAACAACGTGAATATGCAGAAATTATTCGCCAGTCTACCGATGCTTTGCAGTCTTTAATCAATGATATTTTAGACTTTTCTAAAATTGAAGCGGGCAAATTGACCCTAGAACCCATTGCCTTTGATCTTGAAAATGCGGTGATGGATGTGGGACGCTTGCTCTCTGTGACCGCAGAAAACAAGGGTTTAGTGTTGACGGTGCGTTACGCGCCGACTGCCCCGCGTTATTTGATTGGAGATGTGGGCAGAATTCGCCAAGTGCTGACCAATTTAGTGGGGAATGCTGTCAAGTTCACCCAAAAAGGTTCTGTGCTGATTGATGTCGATTGTGAAATGGAAAGCAGTCATCGCGCCCGCATCGGGATTCATGTGAAAGACACGGGTATCGGGATTTCTGAACACCAGTTAGAACACGTTTTTGAAAAATTTACCCAAGCGGATTCTTCCACCACCCGCAAATTTGGCGGCACGGGCTTGGGTTTATCCATCAGCCAGCAATTGATTGACATGATGGACGGGGAAATGAGCGTTAGCAGTAAGCTGGGGCAGGGTTCAACATTCAGCATTAAGTTATCTTTACCCTTGGCAGAAACGCAGTCCTCGCCAACGGGGCATGTGTCTAGCTTGAGAAATCATTTCCCAGCGGGGGTGCGGATTTTGGTGGTGGATGATAATCCCGTCAACCAACAAGTTTTAATCGAACAACTGGAAGGCATGCAAGGCGACTGTGTGACAGTGAATTCGGGTAAAGCCGCTTTAAGTGCTTTGCAAGAAGCCGCGCAACAAGGACAACCGTTCTGGTTAGCCATTTTGGATTATTTCATGCCTGAAATGGATGGCGAATATTTGGGCTATTTAATTAAACAATCGCCCTTGCTGAAAGAAACCGTCTTGGTGATGTTGTCCTCTGCTGGCTCTCAACAAAACGGACAACACTTACAAACACAGGGTTTTGCTGCCCATTTTATTAAGCCTTTGCCGTTTCATCAATTACGTAACACCTTATTTTTGTTATGGGAAGCCCATATTAATAAACAGCAAATCGCATTTATCACGCTTGAAAGTTTAATGCGATTTTCAGCCCAACCCAGTGCAACATCTGCACCGCCCGTACATTACAATGGCTTGCCCGTGTTATTGGCTGAGGATAATGAAGTCAACTGCATTGTTGCCGTGAATATGTTGCAGCAACTGGGCTGTGAGGTCAGTGTCGCCAGAAATGGACGCGAAGCCTTGGAATTAATCAATCAACGCGAATTTTCGTTGATTTTTATGGATGTACAAATGCCTGAAATGGATGGTTTTGAAGCCACCCGTGCGATTCGTCAACAAGAGCGCATTCGTAAGCAAACGCATCGGATTATTGTCGCGATGACTGCCAATGCCATGCGTGGTGATGCAGAGCGTTGTTTTACCGAGGGTATGGATGATTATGTCGCCAAGCCTTTCAGTTTGGAACGCCTAAGTAATATCTTGAGAAAATACAGTCCGCCTTCCACAATGGTGGCTAATCCTATTGTTAAAACGCCGTCTAAAACTATGAAAACAACCACTGCTTTGCCCTCTGCCACTACCCAAAAAGTGTTATTGGTTGAAGATAATTTGATCAATTGCTTGGTCGCTACCAATATGCTTGAAACCTTGGGTTGTCATGTTGATGTGGCAGAAAATGGTAAACAGGCTATTGAATTGTGCGATAAGAATATTTACGCATTAATTTTTATGGATATTCAAATGCCTGTGATGGATGGTATTGAAGCAACACGTCATATTCGCCATTCTACTGGTGTAAATCACGCACTCCCCATTGTTGCACTCACGGCAAATGTCATGCCCAGCGATGTGAAATTGTATTATTCCGTCGGTATGAATGATTGTCTTGCAAAACCGATTACCGTGGAACGTTTACGCGGCGTAGTGGAGCAATATTTAGATTTATCTGGGGAAGTTACCACAGTCAGCATTTCCGAAGCGGAGAATCTTCATGATGAAATCTCCTCTCCGATGACAAAACAAGCCCAAGAGTTTGCGCACTATCAACTGTTTGATGTTGAACAAATCAAGCGGGTTTCACTGGGCAACAGCCGAATTTTGAAAAAGATTGTCTGCGAGTTTGAAAAAGATATTTCCAAGCAACTTGATCGCCTAGATCAAGCCTATGCCAAAGGGGATTATGTGACCTTACATCGTTTGGCGCATTCGCTCAAAGGCAGCACCAGTAGCATTGGTGCAATACGTTTGGGGAAAATTGCCGCCGCCACAGAAATTGCCGCAGGCAAGCAAGATGCCACTGAGTTTACTGAATTATTAGCCTTCATTAAAACGGAAGTGCTGCTCTTAGAACAAACTTGGGCAAAAATTAATTGGGATGAGTTGCTTTAATAGGAGTTACGCAGTTGAATTAAGTAGCCGCCATACACCCTACGAACTGCTTGTAAACTCAAAAGCCCCGAGGTTTTGATAAACATCGGGGCTTTGATCATGGGCTGATACTAACAAGGCAATATTATGGGGCTGCAATCAACCAAGCCCTTATAATCAAACAAAATGAATCATTAGCTTAATACTGCTTTATTCCGCACAGCATTCACTGCTCGTACTGCAACAGGCTTGAGTCGTGCAACCAGCACCGACTTTCCACAGTTTCCACGCAACCAGCAATGAAGCCACCACCACAATATTGGTTAAGTCTTTCAACAAAACCAAACTGAAGGCATTGGCAGGCGTTGCCGCAGGTTTTGCCGAGCTACAAATATTCAATAATTCCATATTGTTATAACGCAACAACACAGGCATCACCAAGGCAAAGCCCACAAATTGAATGGCTAACAAGCTAAACACCGTTTTTTGCATTGCAGGACAACGTGTCAAACTTATTGCGGCATAGACCACCAGCAACCAGCCAAATAACAACATGTAAGTTTCTGAGTTTAAATGACTGCTGATATATGCCCCCGTTACCGCTATCGTTAAAAATGCGGTAAAAAATACGGTGGGGTGTTTATACGGCAAATTATTTTTACTGATTTTTACCAGATAATGTAAGGTAATCAAAGCCCAAATTGCCAAGGCAAACACCGCCCCCATTCCTACGAGGAGTTCCATTTGATAGCCCGCTATCGCAAGCAGGGTCATCCCAGTGAGAAAATATAGGGGTCGTCCATAATCAGGGGGAGTTTGCATGAGTGTCTCCGTTGCGGTGGAAAATATTATTAACAACTTAATGATGAAGTGAACTTTCAATAATAAGCGATTTAGGCAGTTTAGAATAGCCAAAAATGTCGCCCACTGAGCGCATAAAACCTACTTATATACTTTGTTAATTCCACCCATTGCGACATTAGAAAACGTAATCCCCGCAAACTCTCCCGCAAAACTCTGAACTTCCACCGCCACCGTTTTTGGCAAACCGCGCCCCAACAAATAAAATAACAGTTGTAAACTGCGGTCGTGATAAGCGGCGGCATTGCTGAGTAAGATCGTCCAGCGCACACTGCGCCGCGAGATTTTGACTTGTTGCCCCGTGCTAAATTCAGGTGAATGATAAATTTTGCGCAAGGTCAACATTGCCATCCCCAAAGCCCACAAGCAAAATCGCCGAATTCCTTGTTCTGATTTAGGAATCAACAACACATAATTTAACGCCAAGGCTAAATGGCTGTGCGCCACGGCAATTAATTCCGCCAAAGCTTGATTAAAGCCCGTATTACCCGCACGCAAAGATAAATTTGCCAACTCCACACCGTGGGCTGCAAAAATATCACGGGGCAACCAACAGGCATCGCGGCTGCGATCTTCCCAAATATCTTTAAGAATATTGGTCATTTGCAAACCTTGCCCAAAAGAAATCGCGAGTTTTTGCAGTTGAGTTTCGTGGCGGGCAATCGCGGGCGAATATTCACAAAATAAACGCGTCAACATTTCCCCGACCACGCCTGCAACGTAATAACAATAGCGATTCATTTCGGATAAATTGGGCAAACCTGCGAGACTGGCTTGTTGCTGAAACGCTGCCATACCTTGCGCCATGATGCGCACACAATCTGCCAATGCAGCTTGTTGGGTGGCAGTAAATTGTTCGGTGAGCGCAATCACTCGTGCCGTATTGGCAATTAATTCATGTTCTTGTACAGAAGTGCTGGAGGATAATAAAGGGCTGAGTGCGCCACTGAAAGCCCGCACATCCGCAGTCCCTGTCACCACTTCAATGAAGTTTTGGGAGAATTGAACTTTTTGCGCGGTGCTCAAACTCGGCTCATCTTCAATCGTATCCGCAATTCTACACAGTAAATAAGCATTCCCAACCACCGTGGCAAGCGATGACGGCAACTGGGGAATGGTCAACGCGAATGTGCGCGACACCCCTTGTAACAAGGCATTTTGATAGGTTTCTTCTACGGATTGAGATAGATTCATACAGGCAAGTTCATGGATAAACGTGTTACTATAACAGGGATACTTAAAACTGCTTAGATTGCGATGCAGGAACACGCATTTCAGCAAAGTACTTTGTTACATTGTAATGATTATTACCAGAATAGACAGCAAGAAAATTGCTGGATAACTAAAAGTTACTAAAATAATAAACACACTATGCCACCTGTTCTGAATCAAGACCATCGAATCTGCCAATGCGTAAGATAAATAGCCATGCCAG
>JACCEE010132566.1_pt1 | contig 16379 bp, 15 predicted proteins | sample 7449931 | NCBI WGS metagenome assembly JACCEE01 (sample SAMN15323457, study PRJNA562643) | freshwater metagenome | isolation source: river surface water | place: USA:Blue River Watershed | collected 2017-08-19 | reverse complement strand
TAGATAATTAATAATCGTGTATGCGGTTTGTCCCGAAGAAAAGGGAAGGGCTGAGTACCACAAAAAGAAATTTTATGAAAAGATTTTCAGTTTCAGGAAACGTTAGAAAAGGGTTAGGTAAAAAAGAGTCTCAACTCCTTAGAAGTGAAGGTAAAATTCCATGTGTTTTATACGGAATTGATCAACCAGTTCATTTTTCTGTTGACAAGAAAGATGTTGCAAAATTAATTTACACTCCTAATGTGTATATTGTTGACCTTACAATTGATGGTAAAGCTAACCAGGCAATTATGAAAGATCTTCAATTTAATCCGGTTACCGATGAAGTAATTCACATCGATTTCTTGAAGGTTTCTGATAGCGAACCTATCAAAATTGAAATTCCGGTTGAAGTAACAGGTTATGCTCAAGGTCTTCGCAAGGGTGGTAAATTACAAATTGAAGTTCGTCGTTTGAAAGCGTTAGGTTTGGCAAAAGATTTACCAGATACAATTAAAATCGACGTTACTAGTCTTGATATCAACCAGAGCTTAAGGGTTGGCGATGTTAAGATCGAAAATGTTACAATTCTTAATGGAAAATCAGTACCAGTTGCCCGCGTTATGATGACCCGTGCTGCCCGTGCTGCATCGCAGTCTTCAGGTAAATAGTATTTCTCTGTTGTTAGCTCTTTAATGAGGTTATAACTTAAAATCAAATTATTTTCTCATGAAATATCTGATTGTTGGGTTAGGCAACATAGGAGATGAATACGCAAAAACACGCCACAATGTTGGCTTTCAAATATTGGACGCTCTTGCCGGGGCGTCCAATCTTGTTTTTGACGTAAACAAACGCTATGGTGCCATTGCCGAATACAAATTCAAAGGCCGTACTTTTATTCTTCTCAAGCCTTCAACATATATGAACCTTAGCGGAAATGCTGTTCGCTACTGGATGCAGAAAGAGAACATACCGCTCGAGAATCTTTTGATCATTGTTGACGATCTGGCACTTCCTTTTGCCGCCATCCGAATTAGGGGGAAAGGTGGCGATGCCGGGCATAATGGGTTGAAACATATTAATCAGATTCTTGGTACAAACGAATATGCACGCGTGCGGTTTGGTATTGGCGATCAGTTCAGTAAAGGGCAGCAAGTCGATTATGTGCTTGGCACTTGGACCGATGAAGAATCAAAATTGTTGCCAGAAAGAATGGATAAGGTCGTTCAGATTATCAAATCGTTCGGAACGGTAGGCTTGGCACAGACAATGAACCAGTTTAATAATAAATAGACGATGGATTCCGGTGTTCGTATAGATAAATGGATGTTTGCTGTCCGGATTTTTAAGACCAGAACTCTGGCTACCGACGAATGCAATAAGGGACGCGTTACAATTAACGGTCAGAACGCAAAACCTTCGCGCGATGTACGTGTTGGCGATATTCTGGAAATCAGGAAATCGCCTATAACCTATAAATTTAAAGTACTTCAATTGGCTGAGAAAAGAATGTCTGCAAAACTTGTACCTGAGTTTGTTGAAGATCAAACCCCGAAAGAACAGTTTGATATTCTTGAAATGCAAAAATATGTTCAGTGGAATGAACGGGACAAAGGTGCTGGAAGACCAACAAAAAAAGATCGGCGCGATTTGGACGATTTTATGGATTGGTAGCTGTTAATTTTCTTTACTTAAATAATTATAAATCATGATTGTTGCACAGGAAAAACGTAAATCGAATATTGTAGAGTACATTATTTATATGTGGCAAATTGAAGACCTGATCAGGGCCTTATCTCTCGATATGTCGAAAATTGAAACGGTTCTAGTTTGCAAATATGATGTCGACGATAAAAAGAAAGATGAGATAAGGCTTTGGTTTCAGAACTTGGTTTTGATGATGCAGAAAGAACAGCGGCAAAAAGATGGGCATCTGCAATTTTTGGTCAATCTTGTGAACGATTTAAACCAATTTCATGAAGCGTTGATTCTGCGGAACATTGATCAGGAATATTCTTCGTTGTATAAAGAAATATTGCCCGATATTCACCTCGTTAGGCAGAAGTCGGGACGTGATCACCACGATGTTGAAGTATCATTAAATACGCTTTATCTGATTTTGATGCTTAAAATGAAGAATCAGGAAATATCGGAAGGAACTCAGGCTGCAATCTGGAAGTTTGGTAATTTTATGGGATACCTCTCAACGCTTTTCAAACTATACGAGGCAGGCGATTTAGATTTGGATAAAGAACAATTATTTGATGAAGATGGAAACACGTTGTGAGTGGTGCCTAGGCTCTGAAATTTACACAAAGTATCACGACGAGGAGTGGGGATTTCCTGTTTACGATGATCGAAAAATCTTCGAATTTCTCATCCTTGAAAGTGCTCAGGCAGGACTTAGTTGGATTACAATCTTAAAACGCCGCGAAGGATATCGAAATGCGTTTGCAGGTTTTGATCCCGAAAAAGTGGCTAGGTTCAATGATCAAAAGATTGAAGAACTGATGCAAGATACCGCGATAATCAGGAATAGACGGAAGATTGAAGCTGCGGTAAGAAATGCAAAAGCGTTCCTGAATGTTCAGAAAGAATTTGGGAGCTTTAGCGCTTATATCTGGAACTTTGTGGATGGTAAACCTATTGTAAATCAATTTAAAACATTGAAGGAAATACCTGCCAAAACCCAGTTTTCTGAAGAAATTTCGAAAGATTTGAAAAAGAGAGGGTTTGTTTTTCTTGGTCCTACAATTGTATACGCCCACATGCAGGCTACAGGTATGGTCAATGATCACATCACTTCATGTTTCAGGCATAGCCAGTGCACCCGATCATAAATCTTCATTTTTTACCTGTGGAAAATAAATGAACGGATTAATTTATTTCCCGTTAGATTTTCTATTTTTATTGTCCAACCAAAACAAGTTTCAGGATGAATTTCAAAGGCATTTATGCGGTTTTAATACTGCTTCTTTTTGCTGATTTACTTTCAGCACAACCAAAAAACGAAACCATTTCGGGTTATCATTTCGAAACTTTAGTCGACCTGCCTTCAACGAATATAAAAGATCAGCACAAATCAAGTACTTGTTGGTCATTTTCAACACTATCTTTTCTCGAGTCGGAAATGATACGGATGGGTGGTCCTCTGGTCGATCTTTCTGAAATGTTTGTGGTTTGGAATTGTTATAGGGCAAAGGCAGACCGTTATGTCCGGATGCATGGTAATACAAACTTTGGGCCTGGAGGAGCTTTCCACGATGTGCTTTGGACCATTAGAAACTATGGTATTGTTCCTGAGGAAGTTTACCGGGGTTTAACTATTGGCGGAAGTAAACCTGTTCATGGCGAAATGGATGATGCGTTGAAATCTTATGTCGAAAGAATTGTTGCAAATAAGAACCAAAAACTAAGTCCGGTTTGGTATAGTACATTTACCGATATGTTGAACAATTACTTAGGGGTTGTTCCCGACAAATTCATCTACAATGGGAAAGAGTATTCTCCAAAGTCGTTTGCTAAAGAATTTGTTAAAATTAACCCTGATGATTATGTCGAAATAGGTTCTTTTACCCATCATCCTTTTTATTCAAAGTTTATTCTTGAAATTCCTGATAACTGGCTTTGGCAAGAGATTTACAACGTGCCAATTAATGAAATGACTGAAATTATTGACTATGCATTGGCAAATGGCTACACTGTTGCATGGGCTGCCGATATTAGCGATAAGGGCTTTGTAACAAAGTCGAAAGGTGTTGCTGTTGTTCCTGATGTTGATTTTTCTACTATGACCGAAGCTGAAAAGAATAGGTGGAGTGGGTTAGATGAGGATAAACAGATGGAAGAGGTTTATAAGATTGAGGATCCAGGGAAAGAGAGAATTGTTACACAGGAAATGCGCCAAACCGATTTTGATAATTACACTTCGACCGATGATCATGGGATGCATATTGTTGGGACAGCAAAAGATCAGAACGGAACTGTTTACTACAAGGTTAAAAATTCGTGGGGAGATTATAACGACTATAATGGCTATTTTTATGTCTCGAAACCATATGTTGCATTACGGACAATTGATTTTATGGTGCATAAAAACGGTATTCCAAAGAATATCAGAACCAAACTTGGCTTGTAGGTATTGTTTGCATTTTGCTTATCCAACGTTAGTGCGTAAAAACAAAAAAAGAGACTATTTTTCAATAATCTCTTTTCGTGAACTTGGAGGGACTCGAACCCCCAACCTTCTGGTCCGTAGCCAGATGCTCTATCCAATTAAGCTACAAGTCCGTTTCCTTAATTGCGGTGCAAATATAAGCGAACACCCTTTTATTTCCAAATAAAACGCGGTTTTTAGTGCGAAAAATCTTCCTTGATTTCAAGATAAATTATAAGTTGTTAGTTGTCATTTGTGTTTTTGCAACAGTATTTTTGAAAAATTCTATTCTTCGGGGAATTCGTTACTTTCAATAATTTGAATGATCTCTTCGTTATTGAATTTTCTCATGTTTGTGATCAGCGCATCGCTGCTTAGGTAGTATCCAAACTGGTTGCATTCTTCAATAATATCTTTAATTATTTCGGGAATCGGAGCTTTTAGAGGCAGTAGTATTAATGCAGCTGCATACTTGTTGTTGAACTCTAGTTGTTCAATAGTTCCATCATTTTTTGAAATGTTAAACTCGAGTTCGTTTTTCAATGCATTGATCTGATACTCGCGTAACGATTCAATTGGATGGTGATAAGGGAATATGAGGAAATATCGGAGTTTGTCTTTTTTACCACCCAGTCCGGTCGAGATAAACACTTGCTGTTCGTCCAGTAGCGAGCTTTGAATAATCATTCGGCTTTGCTGTAGCGAGAGAATTGTCCATTCTTTAAGCTCGGGCAGAGGGCTCTGATTGTATTTTTCAATTGCACGGAAAGCATCGATTGAGTCGATAGAGGCTAAGTTTTTTAAGATGGATTTTCTTTCTTCCAACGAAGTCTTTTCATTGTTCAAAATGTCGACTAAAACAGGTACATCGGCATTTTCATCAATCATGAAATTGGAAGTTGACTCAAAAAATTCCTTCTGAACTTCAATGTCGACAACTTCCTCCAGAATATTGAAGTTATTAGGAATGCTATTGATTACATCTTTGATGTTTTCAAAAGAATATTCACCTTCATTCAGTTTCATGTGTACTTATCTTTTTTGTATTCCTGTAAATTAACTTTGGCTTAAGTTCAAAGTAATGCTTCTCGTAATGTGCCCTGACGAAATTCAATTTTTAAAATAAGAACAAAGAGCATTCTTATTTAGTTCTTAAACAGACAGTAAATCAGTAATTTTTTTCTCCGGATTTGAGGATTGGAAAATAAAGCTCCCCGAGACCAGAACATTTGCTCCTGCATCAAATAGTTGTTTCCCGGTTTCGAAATTAACGCCACCATCTACCTCAATTAAAGTACTAAGGCCTTTTCGGGTAATCATTTCCCGTAGTTTCGAAATTTTTGAGTATGTCGATTGTATAAATTCTTGACCACCAAAGCCGGGATTTACCGACATGATAAGGACCATTGCAACATCGGGCAGTATCTCTTCCAGCAATTCAACGGGCGTGTGAGGATTGAGGCAAACGCTTGCCATTAGCCCCTGTTCTTTTATGAAATTGATTGTCCGGTTAAGATGTGGGCATGTTTCATAGTGGACCGTTATGTTGAAAGCTCCTGCTTCTTTGAATGGAATGATATATGGATCGGGATTGGCGATCATCAGATGAACATCGAGAGGTTTTTTTGCTATGGAATTAACCTGCTTCAATATTGGGAGGCCAAATGAAATGTTTGGGACAAAAATGCCATCCATCACATCGTAATGAATCCAATGGGCTTCACTTCTGTTAATCATTTCAATATCTTTTCTCAGTTCGAGAAAATTAGCTGAAAGAATCGATGGGGCAATGTAACGTTGAGTCATTTTAATTTCTTTGTGGTTAAAAATCAGATGATTGGTTATTTTGTGCAAAAGTACGTTTTTTTGTTTTAGTTCGAAACAAAACAGCTACGATTCACCTTTTTCTGCTTGTGTTGAGGCATTAATTCAATAGTAATTTTCTGAATTGTATAACAGAAAATAGCTTGGAAAAGAACTATTTATACTTGGCGTAAAATGTCGACAATTAAAATCTTGATCGATTATTGTCCAACATATTCGCCATTTTTGAATGTACCTGTTTTTTCTGTGCCATCGGGCATTGTTAATGTGCCTTTCCCGTTGCGCTTATTGTTAGCAAATTCGCCAACATATTTTTGACCGTTCGCAAAAATCATTGTCCCTTTGCCATTGTATTGACCATCAACAAAATCGCCTGAATATTTTTGGCCGCTAACGAATGTGAAAACGCCATATCCATTAAATACACCATCAACAAATTCGCCAACATATTTTTGTCCATTTGCAAAAGTCATTCGGCCAAATCCATTAAACTCACCGTCAACAAATTCGCCAACATATTTTGATCCATCCGGATTAATTAAAACACCTTTTCCTTCGTAATCGCCGCCAACAAAATACCCTATGTATTTTGTCCCGTCTTCGTAAAGGTAGGTGCCATATCCCATCAAATCGCCCTCTTTAAAGTTTCCAATGTAAACCGCACCACCAGGATAGAGATAAGCACCATATCCGTTCAAACAGTTTCCTGATGCGCACCCATATGTTACTTTGTACTCATTCTTGTAGATTTCGACATCTGTAATTGAAAGGCAATTGGACGCAATATCAATGTTGATTTTCCCCAATTGTTCGAGAATGTTTTTCCCAATATTTAGCTCAGTTGTTTGCTTTTCATCGATAATCGCTTTGGTGTTGTATACGAAATGCCCGCCTATTTCAATAATTCCAAGGTTAATTTCGCCTCCGGCATTAATTGGTCCTGCAAAATCTTTTTCATACAAGAAACCATTCTTTAGCATTTCGGTGGCAGTTGCAAGCGAGATAGAGATCCCGGTGCGTGCTGTATCTGGTACAACGTTTAATTCAAAGTTATTGATCTTGCTTGGAATAACTAAATTGCCATTCACCTGCTCAATTTTCACAACAGTTTGAGCCTTAGTGTTTGCTATAAAGCCCAATAAAACAAAAAACAAAAGTTTTAATTTCATCTGCACAAAACTTTTAACATGCTGAATATCTTTGGGATTGAATGGTAGTTCATTGAATGAATTTTCATCCGGATGGAACTCACATGTGTTTTGTTCATTCGTGTTTAACTTGCACTGATATTCGATTGTGTTTTTCTGCAAACATGTTCGTTTCATAATATCCAATTACATCCCCAATTTAAAAAATCAATCTCTCCACAAAAAAAGTGCTTTCGAGCCGAAATATACTACAAAACGAACGCCAAATAAATTAAGACCTAAAAAATAAAGTTGATTCAATACGAAGAAGTTTTTTAGCAATTTTGATTTTTGATTAAGATGTTGATAATCAGAAGTCGATGTTTTAGATGTTACGATTCGTTCAATCTGCTTTTTGTTCCCAGATTTGATTCTTCGTTGATTTCCCTAATTTTGCTTTTCGAAAACAATCAAAAACCAAGTGAAAGTCTGTATTGCAGAGAAACCAAGCGTAGCCAGGGAAATTGCCCGAATATTACAAGCCAACACGCGTAAAGATGGCTATTTTGAAGGTAATGGATATCAGGTAACTTGGACCTTTGGTCACCTATGCACGCTCAAAAATCCTGAAGATTATACTGCTGACTGGAAAGCTTGGCGGATGAATTATCTACCAATGGTTCCTCCAAGGTTTGGTATAAAACTCATCGATAACGATGGCGTTGAAAAACAATTTAATACGATTAAAAAGTTGTTTGATGAGTGCGACGAGGTGATCAACTGTGGTGATGCCGGAATTGAGGGGGAGCTTATTCAGCGATGGGTACTTACAAAAGCCGAATGCAAAAAGCCTTTGAAGCGGTTGTGGATTTCATCGATGACTGATGAAGCGATAAAAGAGGGTTTTGAAAAGCTAAAGGACGGGAAGGAGTTCGATCGTTTATATTCTGCCGGTAATGCCCGTGCCATTGGCGATTGGTTGCTGGGAATGAATGCCAGCCGCTTGTACACTCTTAAATATGCCAATGGGCGCGGGGTGCTTTCTATTGGGCGGGTTCAGACTCCTACGTTGGCATTGATTGTGCGTCGATACGAGGAGATTAAGAACTTTGTTTCGAAACCTTTTTGGGAGATAAAAACAACGTACCGGAATGTCGTTTTCAACTCAACTGCCGGTCGTTTCGATTCAGTGGAGGAAGCCGCCCAGGTCATTGAAGAGATTAAAACAAATCTTTTCGAAGTTGTTTCGTTTGAAAAGAAAAAAGGGAACGAAGCTCCCCCTAAGTTGTTCGATTTAACCGCATTGCAGGTTGAATGTAATAAAAAGTACAGCTTCACTGCCGACGATACATTGAGGTATATTCAAAGTCTCTACGAGAAAAAAATGGTAACCTATCCTCGTGTCGATACCACTTTTCTTCCGACCGATATGTATCCTAAAATTGAAGGGATTTTGAAAAATATGGAGCCTTATGCCAATTTTACTGCTCCATTGCTTGGCAAGCCCATTAAGAAAAGTAAGAAGATTTTCGACGATGCAAAAATTACCGATCACCACGCTATTATACCAACCGGAATAAGGCCTTCGGGGTTGATTCCTGAAGAAAAACGTGTTTACGATTTGATTGCTCGAAGGTTTATCGCGGCATTCTACCCCGATTGTATTGTTTCAAATACCACGGTAATTGGAGAGGTTTCAACCCACGAATTCAAAGCAACCGGTAAAGTAATTCTCGAAGAAGGCTGGAGGGTTCTTTATCCGCGGAAAGAGGCTGAAAAGGATAACGAAAATGAGGCCGATGAGGGGCAAATTATGCCTCAATTCGAGAAAGGCGAAAAGGGAGAACATTTTCCCGACTTACAGGAGAAACAAACTCAACCACCGAAACTCCTTACTGAAGCAACATTGCTCAGGGCCATGGAAACAGCAGGAAAGCAGGTCGAAGATGAAGAGCTTCGTGAGTTGATGAAGGAGAATGGAATAGGCCGGCCTTCGACACGTGCAAACATTATTGAAACGCTTTTTAAACGAAGGTTTGTTGTTCGCGAAAAGAAAAATCTTGTGCCAACACAGACGGGCATTCAACTTATTAATACCATTCAGAATGAACTGCTGAAATCTGCAGAACTGACCGGGATGTGGGAGAGAAAACTTCGATTGATTGAGAAAGGGGAATATGATCCGAAACTTTTTCTTGAGGAGATGAAAGAGATGGTTTCAAGCCTTGTTGTTGAAGTTCAGCGAGAAAATTATAAGTCGATTGTTATTGAAGAAGAGATTGTTAAAGAAGAAAAGAAACCTGTTAAGACTGAGAAGAAAGAGAAGCCAATCAAACCAAAAACTTCTGAAAAGAAGAAAATTTCTGCAAAAAAGAGTGAAGAAAAGAGTGGGGAGGTTGCTGGTTCTATTTGTCCGAAATGCAAGAAAGGGACACTGCTTAAAGGAAAAACGGCCTTTGGGTGTAGCGAATATAAAAATGGATGTACTTTTAAAGTGATGTTTCAGCAATATGGTAAAGTTCTTGACGAGAAACAGATCTTCGCTTTGGTTAAAGACGGGAAAACTTCAGTAATTAAAGGTCTTTCTGATGAAGGTCAAACAATTGATTCTGAATTGTTTCTTGATTCTTCGTTCAATATCGTGGTTGGATCAAACAATCGTAATTAGTTAAAAAAAGCCCTGCAATGCAGAGCTTTGTATTTATTCGCCTAAATAGGTTTTTAATAATTTATTCCGGTAGTTGTTTTTAAGCTTCTTTATGGCTTTTTCTTTAATCTGGCGAACCCTTTCCCTTGTTAGGCCCAAAACTTCTCCAATTTCTTCAAGAGTATGAGGCCTGGTTCCATTCAACCCAAAATAGTATCTGATTATGTCGGCTTCGCGTTCGCCCAAAGTCGATAAAGATCTTTCGATTTCTTGCTGTAATGAGTTGTTTAATAATCCTTTGTCTGGGCTTGGTGTGTCCATGTTCAATAAAACATCGTACATGTTGCCAACTTCATCTTCATAAATTGGCGCATCCATTGAAACATGGTGGCCCGATGCTTTCATTGCTTCTTCAATGACTTCGGGATTCATTTCAAGTATTTCAGAAATCTCTTTTGTTGTTGGCTCACGTTGGAATTCTTGTTCCAACTGATTGAAAGTCTTGTTAATCTTGTTAATAGAACCAATTTTATTCAGAGGAAGCCTTACAATCCGTGCTTGTTCCGCTAGTGCCTGAAGTATCGATTGCCTGATCCACCAAACGGCATATGATATAAATTTGAATCCACGGGTTTCGTCAAAACGCTGTGCAGCTTTAATTAAGCCCAGGTTGCCTTCGTTTATTAAGTCTGGTAAGCTAAGTCCTTGGTTTTGATATTGTTTTGCAACCGAAACAACAAACCGGAGGTTTGATTTGATTAGTTGTTCGAAAGCTGCTCTATCTCCTTTCTTTATTCTTTTTGCTAAATCAACTTCTTTTTCAGGCGAGAGAAGATCTACTTTACCTATTTCGTGGAGGTATTTGTCTAGCGATAGAGTTTCTCTATTGGTTACTTGTTTTGTTATTTTCAATTGCCTCATGTCGTAGTTTTTTTTCTAAAGTAAAAAAAATTAAAATACGGGAAATATATTTTTTACGATATTTTAACATTTTGAATCTAAAGAAAAATCTTTATTTTGATAATAATCAAAAAATCAGCATGTTGAATTTGGTGCTGGTTTCTGTTTGAAAAGAATATTTGTTTAATGTATTAATCAAATCAGTAGAATAATGATTCTCTTATTTCCAAATTTTCTTTTGATTGAGTGCTTTTTGATAACGGCTTGCATTTTTTAAGTGGTCGGTCAAATTTGTTGCAAAGTTGTGGAAACCAGAGAAATCTTCTTTAGCACACATGTAGATATAGTTATGTTGTTTTGGGTTTAGCACCGCGTCAATTGACGAAGTTTCAGGAAAATTGATTGGCCCGGGAGGCAATCCAGCATTTTTATAGGTGTTATAAGGCGAATCAATTTGGAGCATATCGTTTGTAATGCGGCGAATTCCAAAGTCTTGTAAGGCATATTTGATTGTTGGGTCAGCCTGTAAGATCATTCCCATTTTCAGTCGATTCAAATAGAGACCGGCAATGGCTGGTTTTTCTTCGTTTTTAGCTGTCTCCTCCTGAACTATTGAAGCGAGAGTGGTAACTTCGACTGTTGTAAGTCCCTGGTCTTTGGCTTTTTTCATCCGTTCGGGAGTCCAAAAGTGTTTGTATTCAGCATACATCCGTTCCAGAAACTGGTCGGCTGATGTTGTCCAGTAAAATTCGTAGGTGTTTGGGATAAACATTGCCGGGAATGATGTTTTTTCAAACTGATATTTCTTTATGGTGTTGCTATCAGTGAATTTTTGCAATAGCGAAATTGAGTCGGTTTCAATGTAATGTGAAATTTTGCCTGCCAGTTCACTAAAAAGCCTCACGTTGCTAAACGTCAGTTTTACTGGATCCTGATTGCCGCTTCTAAGCTTGTTGACCACAACATTTGTACTCCAGCCCTCTTTCAATTCATATCTTCCCGGTTTTATTGAACTTTTATATTGTTTCCTGTTAGCAATCCATTCGAAGGCTTTCATGTTTTTGAAAACTTTTTGTTCTGTTAGGATATTTTCAACCTGATCGAACGATGAGCCTGATGGAATGAATATTACACAGTCTTGTGCTACGTTAGGTTTAAAAATATAGCCGTACAGTTCAAATGCCCTGATCCCAAAAATGATGAGTAAAGCACCTATGATTATTACTGTGAGTTTTCCGGGTTTGGGAAATACAATCAGTTTGTTTTTTGTCTCAATTGTCATGGTATTATTTTTTTGCAAAAATAAGTTCAGAATTTTCAATATAAAACTTTTATCGATGTTGGATTGTGTTGTTAAATATTTGTGTTCTTTTTTCTTCCTATACTTCGAGTCTGTAAATTTTGATTAAAACGCTTAATTTCGCAAATGGAACGTAGGGTAGTAATTCGTATTAATGATTATTGCTTTATTGATTAACTCGAAAATAGAAAAGCAACATGTATAAGGTTAATTTAGCTGAAGATATTTATTTCCTGGGTATTAATGACAGGCGTACGACTCTGTTTGAAAACTTTTGGCCTTTGCCCAAAGGTGTTACTTATAACTCGTATCTTATTGTTGATGAGAAAGTTTGTTTGGTAGATACCGTTGACAGAAAGTTTACTGATGAGTATTTCGATCGTCTTGATGATATTCTTTCAGACAGGGCAGTCGATTTTCTTGTTGTTAATCATGTCGAGCCCGATCATTCTGGGTCAATAAAGGCTCTTCGGGAGAAATATCCACAGGTAACTATCGTTGGTAATAAAAAGACCTTTCCAATGCTGGAGAATTTTTATGGCATTTCGGGAAATACTCTGGTTGTTGATGATGGAGGAATGCTTGACCTTGGAAAACATAAGCTGAATTTCTATACTATTCCAATGGTTCACTGGCCCGAAAGTATGGTTACATACGATTCGGTAACCAAGATTCTTTTTTCGAACGATGCTTTCGGGAGTTTTGGTACACTTGATGGCGGTGTTTTCGACGACGAAATAAACCTTTCGTTCTACGAAGAAGAGGCAATGAGGTATTTTACAAATATTGTTGGCAAATATTGCCCTCATACCCAGCGTGCTTTGGCAAAACTAGAAGGTGTTGAGATTTCGCAAATTGCGCCATCGCATGGGCTTATCTGGCGGTCTAGCATTGATTGGATTATGCAGAAGTACCAGAAATGGAGCAGTTATACAACCGATAAGGGTGTTGTAATTGTTTTTGGTTCGATGTATGGAAATACCGAAAAAATGGCCGATGCCATTGCTCGCCAACTTTCGGTAAGGGGAATTAAAAATATCCGGATTTACGATGCGTCAAAAACACATATCTCATATATAATCAGTGATTTATTTAAGTATAAAGGGGCTATTTTTGGAAGTTGTGCTTACAATAATGAGATGTTCCCTTCTGTCGAATCGGTAGTGAGAGAGGTTGAGCACAAAGGAATTAAAGAGCATTTCCTTGGCCTTTTTGGCTCTTATAGCTGGAATGGCGGAGGTGTGAAGAACCTTGAGAAATTTGCCGAAGCTATTCAATGGGAAATTGTAAACCCTTCGGTTGAGGAAAAAGGTGCGCTCAAGAATGATAAAGCTGCTGAAGCAATTCAACTTGCGAATGCGATGGCCGATAAACTCGAGGATTTTTTTGGAGCTTAATTTCAGGAAAAAGAGGGAGTTTTATTCTTCCTGTATGGAATCATTTTTCACGTTGGGTGGTGTTAATTTCATCCCTTTTTCTCTTGGTAAGCCATCAATTGTACTTTTTTTCAGTCCTTTAATTTCAGGAAGTTGATTGTCGATCTCGGATTGTGGCATGCTGCTTGGCAGTGGTGATCCCGATTTATCTCTGAAGATGTCGAGTTTGTTTAAAGGTCGTTCGTTGCCTTTCCATAAAAATCCTTCGAGCCGAGTTTCTGGTGAGATCTCTTCAAGTAAAGGGTTCATTTTTCCTACAGGTGATGTCAGAAAACTGATCCGCTTAATCTTATTCTTTTCTAAATAGAGAACAATATTGCTGCTTTCGGCTTTGTTTGTTCCAATGTAGTCTTTATCGTCTTCAGGATAGTATATCGATTGCCCGTTTCCATTGACATTTATCCTGTAAAGGTTATTGGTACTGTCGATAAAGCCAACCATATCTTTGCCCTTAATTTGGTTGTATTTCATCGAATCGAGCTCTTGTATAATAAAAGAATTTTCTTTCAGATGTACTTCATTTGGCGGCACATCATTATTAATCATTTCAATAAAGTCAGCGGTTAATTGACTTATATCAGACCAAATAACCGGATCTTTATAAAGCTGAATGGTCGAATCTTTGCTAAAATAGACTAGCGAATCGCAGATGCCTTGCATATCGCTTTTGAAGAAGCGAACATTGTTATAAGTAATTACAAGTTTTGCATCAACGGCCGATGTGTCGTTCATGGTCATTAGCGTGTCGGCATGCAAAAAGAGCGAATCGTTATTGTAATATTGTATGAATAATGCAGAATCGGTCATTGTGGCAAACTTGGTAAAATCGTTGTAGGTTGCTTTGTTGCCTGCAATGATAATTTCGTTTTTAAAGTCGTTTATAACAACATTCCCGTTTGCTTTCCCTTTGCCTGTATTGTCTTCGTAATAGATGTAGTCGCCTTGTAACTGACTGTCGCCCCGCCTTATTGTTGAATTTTTAAGCAATTCAGAAATATTTTTTTGGGTGTCGAACCAGCCATTTTCGGAATATAAGTAAGAGCTGTCGCCAATAATATGAGTTGGCCCAATAATGTAAGCGATTGCTGTTTTTGTGTTGTATTTCATTGTGTCAGAAGTCATAACGTAATCTTCGTTCACAAGTTTAACACTGTCTCTGAAAAATACTTCGTTGAGCTGAGCATAGTAGGTCCCGATGATACTGGTCAGAACATTGGTGCTGTCAACTATTTTGCCTCCCGTTGTGTAGTATCCGGTTTGATTTTCGGTATCGAAGTCGAGCGAATCGGTTGTAAGTGTAAGTTTTGGATCTTTCAGAACGACATTTCCACTTGCCCGGGCCATCTTTTCATCGCCAAGGTAATTCAAAAAATTGGAGTACATATCGATTGTGTCATTGCTGATAATGTGGACATTACCAAAACAATCGGCTGAATTTGACGTTGAATAAAACCATGCACTGTCGCAAAAGAGCACCATGTTTTGATGTGACAGTTTTACATTGCCAATCAAGCGTTGTGCATTTTCTGCTACTGATTGATCGTAAAGCAGGTAGTCGGCATCTTCTATATGGATTTCTTTCTTTGCCTTTCCTTGTGCTGATGAAAATAAGGTTGTAGTAATCAAGAATATAAATAAAAGAAGCCCGACCATTCGCGTCAGGCTTATATTTTTAGATATGTTTCTCCCAAGAGTCATTACGACTATTTCAGCAATTGACTAATGATGTGGTCAACCGAAATATTTTCAGCTTCAGCTTTGTAATTTTTGATGATTCGGTGTCTTAAAATTGGAATGGCAACAGCTTTTATGTCTTCGATGTCGGGCGAGTAGCGTCCGTTTAAAGCGGCATGTGTTTTGGCACCAAGAATCAGATATTGCGAAGCTCGTGGGCCAGCACCCCATTTAAGGTAATTGTTTGTTACGGCCGGAGCATGTTCGGTTCCTGGCCGTGTTTTTGACGCGAGGCCTACAGCATACTTCAGTACATTGTCGTTAACCGGGATTTTCCGAATTATATTCTGAAAATCAAGAATTTCTTCTTTCGAAATAATGGTTTTAAGTTCAACATTGAATGATGACGTTGTATTTCGGACAATGGTTAGCTCATCATCAAATTTTGGATAATCAAGCCATAACGAAAACATGAAACGGTCAAGCTGTGCTTCTGGAAGCGGATATGTTCCTTCCTGTTCGATAGGGTTCTGGGTAGCAAGAACGAAAAATGGCTTGTCGAGAACAAAATGGTTGCCCGATGCTGTTACCGATTTCTCCTGCATAGCCTCGAGTAGAGCCGACTGTGTTTTTGGAGGGGTACGGTTAATTTCATCGGCCAAAATGATGTTGGCAAAAATTGGCCCTTTCAAGAATTTAAACTCTTTGTCGCGATCAAGAATTTCGGTACCGATAATGTCAGAAGGCATCAAGTCGGGCGTAAATTGAATGCGGTTGTAATCTAAACCAAGAACATTGGCAATGGTATTTACCAGCAACGTTTTAGCTAATCCGGGTACTCCAATAAGCAGGCAATGACCCTGACTGAAAATTGATATTAGAACTTGTTTAATGATATCATCCTGACCATAAATTGCTTTTTTGATTTCATTGAGCAACTCATCGTTTTTCTTGTGCAAAGCATCAATTGCTTCTTTGTCGCTATTGTAATTCATGTTAATTTTTTCGTAGAATTAATTTGAACAGTTTCTCCTTCTAAATTCGAGGACCGAAATTAGCTTATTTTATCCAATTTTTGAATCTGAAATCGCAATTCAAATAGGTGTCGTCTATTCTGATGTATGTTTTGGCCTGACGTTCAGCAATCCAACTCTGGATCATGTCGTTTTTCTTTTTTTCAAGAAACATTTCGCTTATTATCTGATAATCGTCAGTGAGATTAGCTTTGTGTGGTTCAGTTTTATTAATGAGTTTTACAAACTGAATAATATCGCGTCCTTTTTCGTCTGTCGAAATAAAAGGTTTAGATATTTCGTTAACCTCAAGAGTGTTC
>JACCEE012841696.1_pt1 | contig 16391 bp, 14 predicted proteins | sample 7449931 | NCBI WGS metagenome assembly JACCEE01 (sample SAMN15323457, study PRJNA562643) | freshwater metagenome | isolation source: river surface water | place: USA:Blue River Watershed | collected 2017-08-19 | reverse complement strand
TCACCGCCACCGGAACGCCGACACTCCCCTTCCTGCTTGCCGGCACGGGCTTTGTCATCGCGGCAGTGGGTTACGGGATTAAGCGCAGAAAGCGTAGTGCCAAATGATTCCATTCTTACTCGCGATGCTGGCTGTATGGATCTATCTGGTTGTCGTTCTCAAGCGAGCGAAACTCACCTTTTTCACATTTCTCGTTGGAAGCGTCGGCCTTTTCATTTTCATGATGATCCTCTTGCAGCCTCTGATTACGTCTCCATTGTCGATGGCGGTGGCAGCGGCAACGGGTGTAATCGGCAAAGTAACGGGCATGTTTCACGCCTATCCGCAGTACTCCCTGGTATTTATCGAGCAAGGTCGCGAGTCGATTTCTCTGTACATTGATTATGAGTGTTCCGGCGTTATCGAGCTCCTGGCCTTTACCGCATTGATCTGGTTCTTCCCGCTGTACAACACTCTGGAGAAGCTGATGATCAACATCACCGGTTTGATCTGGATATTTGCGGCGAACATCGTCCGTCTTACCGTCATCAGTGTGATGGTTTATTTTTTCGGAAACAATATATTCTTTTTTGCGCACGCGATATTCGGACGAATTGTGTTCTACGGTCTGTCCATTCTCCTGTACTTCTATGTCTTTACGCGGTCGCAGATCATTAAGCAGAAGGTAGGAAAGTTTAAGTATGGAGTTCTTACTTCGGAAAATTCTTGAAGAAATGCTCTTCTGGATGGCGTGGGTAATCATCCCGCTCATCATGGAGATTCTCCCCGCTTTCGGCGGTTTCTTCATTCTGCTCAAGAAGCGGTTCCTGCGAAAATCTGCCAAGCCTCCAATCCGCTATCCGGAGATTACGCTTATCATTCCCGTATACAACTCCGCGGATTCCCTGGAAGAGTGTTTATCGTCGGTCTATAACTCCTCCTATCCACGCTCCATGATCCATGTCATGCTCGTCAATAACGAGAGTCGGGATAATAGTTTCCAGGTCTTCTGCCGGGCACAGAACCGATTCCCCGAGCTCTCCATGCAATGGCTGAACGCAAAGCAAGGCAAGTCCAAAGCATTGAATCTGGCATTATTCAACAGCGACGGCAAGTATATTATTCACATCGACAGTGACGGCAAACTACATCCGGAAGCATTGAAGAACATGGTTGAGCGATTCGAAGCAAATGCGCACATCCATTGCCTCACAGGCGTTATTCTCACGGATCCCGGAATGATCGAGGATACGAAGACCTTGCCGATGCGGCTCTTCCGCCGTGCCGAGTTCCTCGAATACTGCCAGGCATTCCTCGCCGGACGCAACTACGAATCAGAACTTGACAGTATCTACACCTTATCCGGTGCCTTCTCCGCATTTCGCAAGTCCACGATTCTGAAGACGCAACTCTACAATACGGATACGGTATGTGAGGACACACAGGTAACATTTCAAGTGCGTCGCTTGATGAAGAAGAGTATTTATCTTTGCGAGAATGCACTGTTTTTCGTCGATCCGATAGAGAATCTCGGAAAGCTATATACGCAGCGCCAGCGTTGGCAAACCGGTGAGCTTGAGGTCTCGCACATGTTCCTTCGCGATCACTTGAAAACGCAAGGCTTTTTCAAAGACTTCATGGTTCGCCAGCTCACGTATGATCATACATTCGCGTTCCCGCGAATGATCTGGTATTTTGCGTTGATCTGTTTGATGTTTTTCAACTATCCCTTTGCATTGATCGCGGGATCTGTCGTGATTCTTTATGTCTTGTACGTCTTTTCCGCGTTCCTTTTCTACCTCAATATTCTGGGTTATTTGCGAGATTTCAAGGAGATTCGTCGCTATTACGCGAAAAAATGGTATATCCTTCCGATGATGCCGATGTATAATTTATATATATTCTGGATACGGTTTGCCGCCATCATCAACAGCATCCGCCGTCGCAGCGGCTGGAGAGTGGATCCATTTATAGATGAACGCAAGAGATTCTTTTCCATTCTGTCCGGCGATCTTACGCGGGTTACACGTGTCGTTACGAAATTGAGAGCCTTGGTCAATACAGATTGAACGTAAAGATCGGAGAATCCCATGGAATCTGCCTCGAGAAACAGTAAGAATATCCTCGCCTCTCTTGGCATTGCCTTCATCACTTTTCTGTTGGCGATCTCCGCATGGTTCTATTTTCTGGCACAGGAAGAAGCCCAGCAGAGCGGCTATATGCAGGGGGTTTCGCTCCGTAACGTAGCCCTCGCCGAGCAAATGGCAACTGACTTGAAGTCCCGTGCTGCCGATCCGTCCAGTGCCAGCGAGATCATAGCCCAGGCACCGTCTGACGGTGTCTCGTATTGGTCTCTTGTCGTAGATGACAGCATTGTTTACGAGAAGAACGCTACGCGTACCGACGAGTTGTCCGGCATGTCACTGGAAGACCTGTCCGATGAGTACATACGCGCCGGCGGAACAGGAATACAGGAACTCATTCAACAAATACGATCCGGGCAAAGTTTCTCCGTATTGATGGTCAAGGATGTTAGTCTGGGCAATGAGTTGATCAGCGGAGCATGTACCGAGATTGACGGAAAGACCTACTGCGTCACAATCTCGATCCTGCAAAGTTATCTTCTCTCAACCACGGGTTATGCATCCGCACAGATGCAGCTCCGCATACTTGTAGCTGCATCCCTCTTGGTTCTTGTCGCCTCCGTCTCTTATCTCTCGATCTTGAACTATCGCAAAAATCTGGACATCCAGCGTATGAAGAATGAGATGAAGGATAAGAATATCCTGATTCAAGAACAGGGCGACCGGCTCTTCGCCGACCGAGATGAGAAAACAGATGATGTTTCGGATATCCGAACCGGTTTGTATACGGAGGATTTTTTCCGAACCTGTCTCGAACGGCTCCCCTCCCGGAAGGTGACGGAAGTCGGTTTCCTCTCGATTCACCTCGACCAACTCGCTCTTCTTTACGGCCAATATGGATACCAGACGGTTACGTCCTTGATCCAGGACGCCGCTGAAGCTCTGTTGAAGAACTTGTCTTCGAAGGAGATAGCGGCACGTGTCGGCAAAGCGGAATTTGCAGTTATCATCCTCGGGGCTACCGCCGAAGACTTATCTCGTATGGAGAGAAGAATTGCCGTTTCTTTGTCTGAGTTGCATTCTGAGGCGACCTTTAGCTGCGGCCGGGCAATAAGAGAGTCGGACGAGACGCTTGACGAAGCGTTTCAACGAGCGAGAAAGGCGGCGGGAGCAGCATGAGATATACTGAATATACCTTTAAGTTCTACGTGAACGCCAATCATGCCATCTACCTGAATGGTGTACTCGGACAGAATCATCCTCATACGTGGGAGATCTCTCTGGATACCATCAAGGTGAAGGATGACTTTGTTCAGTTCGATTTCATTGAGAAAGAAGTTGAGAAATATTTCTCGTTTTACCAGGATATCAACATCAATGCCGTCGATCCGTTCACCGCGGTTAATCCGACGCTGGAGAATCTCTGCGAACATTTTAAGAACGACCTGAGCGATCTTCTCGCAAGGAACGGCTGGCTCCTACAACGCATCGAAATGAGCGAGACTCCGGCTCGATCCTACATCATCGATCTATCAGACGAGGTTGAACGGATGATCGCAAGAGGAACAGAACTCGCGGACTCCCAACGGAGACTCGACGCTTCTGTGGATCGCTTACTTGACTCCATCTTGGGACCCGCAGAGGCCTCGAAGTAAACTGTCGAGGAGAATCATCGCGACAGCCGTGATGGGCATCTTGCATTTATCGAATCGCGATGCACTCGATCTCGATCGATCCGCCTTTGGGAAGCTCCTTGACGGCCACAAGTGAACGCGCCGGAAAGTTCTCCGTAAAGAATTCCGCATATATTTGATTTACAGCGCCAAAGTTCTGCATATCCGTTAGAAACACCGTTGTCTTCACGACGTGGTTCTTTGTCAGTTCGGCCGCTGCCAGAACCTCTTCAATGTTCGCAAGGCAGTTTCTTGTCTGTTCTTCGATGGTGGTTGGCAGTTGCAGACTCGTAGGATCGAGGCCGAGCTGACCGGATAAGAATAAGAAACCATTGCTTTCAACGGCCTGAACATAGGGCCCGATTGCCTTAGGAGCCTTCTCTGTAGCGATGATTTTCTTACTGATAGTCATAAGATTTCCTCCATGATTCTAATCACAATGCCAGGATCGATAAGACTGCGCATACAACATCCATCGGTATTGCTGTAAGTGAGCAATCGATCGTCGTATCTATGAAACGTTGCGGATCAAGACCAATCTTCTTCTTCGTCGTGTCAGTTCTTCCTGAGACCGGCACATGAACCGTAGCAATCTTCCCATAACCGGCATCGATATAGAACTCCTCCGGATATGATTTGCCCTTAACGGCCCAATCGTTCCCCTCGAAAACCGGCAATTTGCTTCGTTGGCGACGGACCTTGATCCGGTCGCCGGAGAGAGTTGTAAACTCTGCCTTTGTCGAAAAAATGCCGCGATGAAGAGCAATCGATGCGGATGCCTCGTGCTTGCCTTCTATGGTAATGACAGTCACGCGGGATTCGCCTGTTATTCCGACGACCCATTTGGTCTTGCCGTTTGCATCCTGAATGAGAACGGTATTCCCGGATGTATTCTGTTCTGGATCTGGGGCAAATATCAGTCTCATTATGGATCCTCATTCGCATGTATCATTGGTCTTTCCCCCATCATATCACGTCAAATCTTTGATGAGAACCGCAGGATATCAAACCAACGAATCCTCAAAGAATGGCGCATTGACTTACTCATGATATGAAGTACAATTGAGATAGATAAATACCCCCCTGGGGGTGTAGTATTGGTGGTGTTAATATGAAAAAGCGTTACAAAATCGAGGGCATGTCCTGTTCAGCCTGCTCCTCCGCGGTGCAGAAATCTGTATCGAAAGAAACCGGAGTTCTGCATGCTGAAGTGAATCTATTGACCGAGCGGATGTCCGTCGAATATGATGAATCACAAATCACGGATGATGCAATCGTAGCCGCAGTTGTCAAAGCCGGTTACGGTGCATCCGTTGAAGATTCCACCGGCGAAGTCTCTCCCGCAACCGAACAGCCGCAAGCTCGCTCGTCCGCCGTTCAGAACGATGTTTCATCAGCCCGATTCCGACTCATCCTGTCCTTCTCTTTTCTTCTTCCCCTGATGTATCTTGCAATGCACCACATGCTGAAGATGTGGATTGGTTTGCCGGTCCCCGGTTTCATCGTCGACTTTTTTCACGGACCTGAGAACGGAATTGCATATACCTTCACACAGTTCTTGTTACTTCTTCCAATTCTCTATGTAAATCGCAAGTTTTTCCAAGTCGGATTTCGGACCTTGCTTCACCGCGCTCCCAATATGGACACTCTCATCGCCATCGGCTCATCCGCTGCGGTGATTTACGGCGTATACGTTATTTTTCGCATCGGATTTCTCCTCGGTCGCGGTGATCTGATGTCCGTCGAGCCGCTTCTGGACAATATATACTTCGAATCTGCCGGAACAATTCTCACCCTCATTACGCTCGGCAAATTCCTGGAGGAACGCTCGAAAAGACGCACCTCGGACGCGATCAACAAATTGATCTCACTTTCTCCGGAGACCGCGATTCTTGTTTCCGGAAAAGAGGAGAAAGAAGTTCCTGTTTCGCAGATTGTTCCCGGTGATATACTTGCCGTTCGTCCCGGTACGCGTGTACCCGTCGACGGTGTGATCGTTGAGGGGTCCGGTGCGATCGACCAATCCGCAATCACCGGAGAGAGCCTTCCCGTCGAGAAGATGCCCGGCGATTCTGTCGTCACCGCTTCGGTCAATCAGAACGGATTCTTCCTGATGCGCGCCGTGAAGGTCGGCGAGGATACCACCCTTGCACAGATTATACGTTTGATGGATGAAGCGTCTTCTTCCAAGGCTCCGATTGCCCGGCTTGCCGATAAGGTCAGCGGCGTGTTCGTACCGATTGTAATCTCCATTGCCGTGATTACCGCCGTCGTCTGGATCTTGCTCGGACAGAGTGCTGAATTTGCCCTGACCGCGGCCGTATCCGTGCTTGTCATCTCCTGTCCTTGCGCATTAGGTCTCGCAACGCCTGTGGCGATCATGGTCGGCACCGGTAAAGGTGCTGCGGCAGGAATACTTGTCAAATCGGCCGAAGCCCTCGAAAAGCTGTCAGGTGTCGATACCGTTGTCGTCGATAAGACCGGCACCTTGACGGAAGGGTCTCCTCGCATCACCTTTCTCCAAGCAGCCGAAGGACTGACGAACCACGAGCTTCTTCGCATAGCCGCATCACTTGAGAAGTATTCCGAGCACCCGCTTGCGCTCGCCGTCCTGACGAAGGCGCAGGAAGAAGGGGTCATTCCGGAGAAAGTGGCGCATTTCGCCGTCACTCCCGGCATCGGACTCGAGGCGGTACTCGACGGCCAGCGATATATCGCGGGCAGCTTCGCAAACGCCGAATCACGCGGCTTGATCGACACAACCTGGCGCAGAATCGCCGAAGACTTATCCGACGAGGGAAAATCGATCCTGTGTTTTGACGACACGAAACGAATCCTCGGTATCGCAGGTGTTGAAGATCCGATCCGCGAAACGAGTTATGAAGCGATCCGTATTCTTCGCGAGAAAAAAATCTCCGTCATGATGCTTACGGGTGATAATAAACGAACGGCTGAAGCCATTCGAAAACGCCTGGGAATCGATTATGTTCGGGCGGAGGTCCTGCCGCAGGATAAAGACGAGGAGATACGTTTGCTTCGTAAAGCGGGACATGTTGTTGCGATGGTCGGCGACGGCATCAACGACGCACCCGCCCTCGCCCGAGCGGATGTCGGAATCGCCATCGGTTCCGGTACGGATATCGCCATCGAATCCGCCGACATCGTCCTTATGCAAAGCGACGTTCGCATCGTTGCGGACGCCATCGAACTCAGCCGGGCCGTGCTTCGGAATATCCGTCAGAATCTTTTCTGGGCTTTCTTCTATAACGTCATCGGAATTCCTCTGGCCGCCGGTATTCTCTTTCCTCTAACCGGGCTTCTTCTGAATCCCATGTTCGCTGCGGCGGCCATGAGTATAAGCTCAATCTTTGTCGTTACAAACGCATTGCGTCTGCGCCGATTTCGCGCAAGTCGCCACAAGAAAGGATGAACTTCTATGAGAAAGAAACTGATCGTCAATAATATGAGTTGTGATCATTGCAAGCGCAGAGTCGAAACCGCGCTCATGACCATTCCGGGAGTAAAAGCTGAAGTAACCCTCAAGACAAGAACCTGTATCGTTGATTCTCCCGAACAGATTCCTGATAAACAGATGGTCGATTTGATTACAGATGCCGGATATAAGGTGGAGAGTATCGAGGATGTGCCGGAGAAGAAAGGATTCTTCTTTCGCAATAAGAATACGGCAAAGTAAGGGAGTCGCAATATGAAGGCAGACAAAGACAAGGTTGAGCGTCTTCTCAAGACCGCTCGCGGACAACTGGACGGACTTCTCAAAATGGTTGAAGAGGATCGTTACTGCATAGATATCAGTAACCAGATTCTGGCAACTCAGGCAATTCTCCGCAACTGTAACCGTCAGGTTCTGCGCAGCCATCTTTCCTGTTGTGTCGAAGAATCAATGCCGAATCCGGAAAGCCGGAAGAAGATCGAAGAGATCATGGAAATCGTAGATAAACTGTCGAAATAACGAAAAAACCTTAGGGTTCATGGTAATATCGGAAAGGACAAACGATTCGCGCTTGCCTGAGCGAGACTCGTATCCACCCGATCCTTTGCATCCGGAGGTTTTTTCATGTCCTTTCGCCGTTTTCGGTTCACACTACTGCTTCTTCTGATTTCAATCCTTCTTATGACAGGATGTATTCCGGTTTCCCCGGATACATCTGCCGTGCCGCCGAGACCGGACATTGATTCGCCGTCAAGCTCCGTCCATCGTCCCGCTTCGCAAAGCGATCCGGATGTAACCATCGATCGAGGAACGCTGATCGACGATGCATCGCCTCGTCTCGCCGGAGAGAATCTCACCGAGGATCATCTCGGAGAGTCTTTTGTAGTCTCAGGGAAGATTCTGTCAATAGCACGCGCCAAGAGCGGCAATCTACTGATTGAAGTTCAAACCGATGACAGCGTTTTCCCTGTTTACATCAAAAAATCTACCGGCGTAAACGACTTGCAATTCACGCCCGGCGTCACGTTTGAATTTCGAGGTACGCTGGCGCTGTACGATGGTACGTTTGAGATCCTTCCCGCTTCCGAAGAGGATATTCTCCGGCAGGTCGAATACAGCTTCGAGAAAATCTATATCACCAACGTAATCGATGGTGATACGGTCTGGGCTCAAATGTCGGACGGCTCTGAAGAGAAAATCCGTCTGATCGGCGTCGACGCTCCCGAGACGGAGAAACCGGACAAGGCTGCGGAACCTCTCGCCGAGGAAGCTGCTGATTATACGCGGGAGATGATCCTTGACCAATATGTATATCTCGAAATGGACAATGATGATCGCGACAAATACGGCCGCCTACTCGCCTATATCTGGCTCGAGATACCCGAAGAGATTACTCCGGAGAATGTTCGGTCAGGAAATATCAGTGCCATTCTCCTCGCCCAGGGTCTGGCGGAACCCATCGCCGTCGGCGACAACGACAAGTATTACGACCTGTTTCTGGACATAGCATCGGATGCCGCCGCATGATGAATCATCACTTCAGTCGCGAAAATACCTCATCCGTGACCTTCTGAATCATCGAACGATAGCGCAACAGAATACGACTGCGCTCCTCTTGAACCGCAACGCCTGTAAGACTTCTCTTCAGGCGAACCATTAGCTCATCGAACTGGGACTGAAGATCATCCAGATTATCGCTGACCGGGCTTGCCGGGACAGATGAATCCGGAATCGTCCGAGCGATCGCCATAGCCGGTCTTCTCACTTCCTGCCCAAGCTCAAATGTCTCGTCAAGGCTCGGAATAATGGTCGGTATTCCGATTCTCGAGGCAATGATCTGTGAGAACTTCTCAATCGTCTCTTCTTCACCGTGTACCAGAAGAATCTTCATCGGTTTCTGCTTCATCGCAAGAATCCAGTCCAGCAAACCCTTCTGGTCCGCATGCCCGCTAAAGCCCTCTATGTTGACGATCTTCGCGTTCACAGCGATCTCCTCGTCAAAAATCCTGACCTTCTTCGCTCCGTCGACAATTCTGCGACCGAGTGTTCCGACCGCCTGATATCCGACAAAAAGGATCGAAGAGTCCTTGCGCCAGAGGTTGTGTTTGAGATGATGCTTGATGCGACCGGCGTCACACATCCCGCTCGCGGAAATGATAATCTTGCTCTGCTCGTCAAAGTTCAGCGCACGGGATTCGTCACTTGTCTCGGTAAAATGAAGGTTATCAAAATCGAGAGGGTTGTCCCCGTTACGGATATACTCCTTCGCTTCGTCGTCAAAGCAATCTTCATTCTCTCGAAAAATCTTCGTGGCGGATACCGCCATCGGACTGTCAACATACACCGGTGTACTCATAAATCGCGAACGTCTTCCCCGGTATTTCTCCTCCTCACGGTTCAACGCATAGATGACCTCCTGCGTTCGGCCGACCGCAAAGGAAGGAATGATGACATTGCCGCCGCGCTCAACGGTCTCCTCAACCGCTCGCAAGAAGAGATCAATCTTGTCCCCGGTCTCCTGATGCAAACGATCGCCATAAGTAGACTCAATCACCAGATAGTCCGCCCCGTCGATGATCGTCGGATCCCGCATGATTGGAATGTTCTTGTTGCCGAGATCTCCCGAGAAAACAATCTTGGTTTCCTTGCCCGTGTCTTCCGTTACATAGATCTCAATCAAGGCCGATCCCAGAATATGACCGGCATCGCGCATCACAACGCGGATATCTTCGGCCGGTTGGAATTCCCGGTCATAGGATACGTGGCGAAACAATTTACAAGCTTCCACGGCATCTTGCATCGTATAGAGAGGTTCTTCGACATGGATTCCCGCTCGCGCGTTCTTCTTCTTCAACCACTCGAATTCAGACTCTTGAATATGACCGGAGTCAGGAAGCATGATACCGCACAGTTCCGCCGTAGCCTTCGTACAATAGATCGGTCTATCGAATCCCTTCGTGTACAGGAGCGGAATACGGCCGCTATGGTCTATATGCGCGTGTGTCAGAAGCATAAAGTCGATACTTGCCACATCGAACGGAAAAGGGCTGCGATTCAGCCTTGTCTCCTCCGATTTGCCCTGATGCATCCCGCAATCTATGACAAAGGAAGTCTTCTGTGTTTCGACGAGATAGCATGAACCCGTGACGGTTTTGGCGGCTCCCGCAAATGTAACGCGCATACGATGGCTCCTCCATAAAATTCGTTTTTGCGAAGTATTGTAACCAGTGTCGCACACTATTCCTTTGAATTCAAACCCCCGAAATTTGAATTCTTACGGATAGATCTTTATCCGATAGATTTTTCCTGTTACACTACAAGTGAAGTGTCGGAAATGTAGATCTTTCGGAGGAATACGAATGGCAGATTCATCTGGCCCGATCCCGATCGACCCGCAGACGAAGAAGATCGATAACGAGAACGGCAACTCCCATCGCAAAGACAGCGCGCTGGGGCAGGCGTTGAAGATTTCCGGAATCTATTTTCTCATCGGATCTTTGTGGATCATTCTCTCGGACAAGATCGTCGGAGCCTTGTTTCCGAATGTCGAAGTTCTGACAGCCGTCAATATCGCGAAGGGTTGGTTCTACGTTTTTGCTACCGCCGCTCTTCTCTTCTTTCTCACCCACGCGGAATTCTTGCGTGTCATCGAGTCCAAGAATTCGATTCGTCAGATCAATGCCTCGTTCGAACAATCGAACACGCTTTTTTCCGCCATTCTGGAGAGTTCTCCCGACATGGTTTTTTTCGCGTTGGATCAGGAGTACCGCTATACCGCATTCAACCGTCGTCATCAGGAGAATGCTCTGCTTCTTTGGAAGAACGACATTGCGGTTGGTCGAGAGTATTTTGGCGGGAGTATTTCCGACACCAAGCGCGAAGAGATGAAGAAATACTTCGACCGAACGCTTGCCGGTGAATACTTCAATGTCGTCGAGGAATCCGGCAGTGATCGTGAAGCGATGACGTATTGGCAGATGTACTTCTCCCCGATTAAGAACGCGGAGAGCAGGACGATCGGACTTACGTGCTTCACGATGAATATCACCGCCCTCAAGAGGGCGCAGGAGAAGAATGTCTTCCTGAGTTATCACGACATGCTTACGAATCTCTACAATCGCAGATTTTATGAAGAGTCTCTTGCCCGGATGGAACGCGACGAGGTTCTTCCGATCTCGGTTATCCTCGGTGACCTGAACGGGTTGAAGCTGGTCAATGACGCTTTCGGACACAGAACGGGCGATGAGATCCTTCGGCAGGCCGCGGATGCACTTCGTTCCGCTTGCCGCAAGGAAGACATCATCGCGCGTTGGGGCGGAGATGAGTTCATCATCCTGTTGCCGGGGCTCGATTCGCTGTCGGCCGAGAAGACTGTGGAACGGATCAAGAAGGAATGCGAAGTCAGGAATGTGCGATCCATTCCGATCGATATTTCTTTCGGTTGGTATACCCGGACAGATCCGTCCGAAGATATGAAGACGGTCCTCAAGAATGCGGAAGATATCATGTTCAAGAATAAGATTATCGAGAGCCGCAGTATGCGCAGTCATACGATCCGGGTCATCATGAATACACTCCACGAGAAGAATCCGCGTGAGGAAGCACATTCTTCCCGCGTCGGCGACCTCTGCAAGAAGATCGGCGAGGCGATGGAACTGACCGATCAGCAACTGCGAACGTTGCATCTGATCGGCTTCCTGCACGATATCGGCAAGATCGCGATCGATGAACAGATTCTTAACAAGCCGGGACGGCTGAACGAGGAGGAGTTTGATCAGATTAAGATGCATCCGGAGATCGGGTGCCGGATTATCCGCTCTTCCTATGAAGTCGCCGAGATTTCAGAAGGTATCCTCTCGCATCATGAACGCTGGAACGGCACCGGATATCCCAAAGGCCTCAAGGGTGAAGAGATCCCGTTGTTCTCCCGGATCATCGCCGTCGCGGACAGTTTCGACGCCATGACAAGTGTTCGCACGTATCGGAATTCCCTGAGCGCGGAGGATGCCGGAGCTGAGATCCGCCGCTGCGCCGGGACAATGTATGACCCCGCCATAGCGGATCTGTTTGTCGATAAGGTACTCCCTACCTTAGAATCGACACCGTCCGAAGATACACGATCCTAAGCTGATTAGCTACGTTTGTAACAATGTTACGGAAGATTCTCCCGCCTCGCTTATCGAAAAAGATAAGATGTGACAACATAGACAAGCCAGGACGCTACCCACGCGAATCCGGTCTGAAAAACGACCATGCCGAGCGCGGTCATCTTGCTTCGCGTCTCTCTTGCCACGGCGGCAATCGCCGCGACGCAGGGCGTATAGAGTAGCGAAAATGTCAGAAACGATGCGGCGGCTGCCGGTGTCATTATCGCTGCAAGAGCTTCCGGCAAGGAAGCAGATGAAGCGCCGGTAAGTACGGTCAGCGTGCTGACGACGGTCTCCTTTGAGACAAATCCGGTGACAAGTGCTGTCACCACACGCCAGTCCCCGAGACCTAAGGGCGCGAATACCGGAGCGACAATATGTCCGAGTCCTGAGAGCATACTCCCGATGCCGTCCGAAGAGACATTCAATCTCCAATCAAAACTCGTGAGAAACCACACAACAATCGAAGCCAGGAAAATCAAGGTGAATGCTTTGGTCGCGAAATCCTTCGCTTTCTCATAAAGCAAGAGAACGACAGACTTCAAGCTGGGAAGACGGTAGTTCGGTAACTCCATAATGAACGGCGAGGAGATACCGCGGAACAGAGTCTTCTTCATCAATAAGCCGACCAACAGAGCAGATATAATCCCTCCGATATAGAGGATGATCATGACAAGCGCTGCGTCATAGGGGAAAAATGCCATCGTAATCATGCCATAGATCGGTAGCTTCGCGCTGCAACTGAAGAACGGCGACAGCAGGATTGTCATCTTGCGATCACGCTCCCCGGGCAAAGTTCTCGCTGCCATGACCGCGGGCACCGTGCACCCGAAACCGATCAGCATCGGTACGAAGCTTCTTCCGGAGAGGCCGATCTTGCGGAGAAGTCGATCCATGACAAAAGCGACTCTCGCCATGTAACCGCTGTCCTCTAAGATCGAAAGAAACAGAAAGAGGACAACAATCGTCGGCAGGAAAGATAGGACGCTGCCTACGCCGGCAAAAATCCCGTCACATACGAGTGAAATTACAACCGAATTGAACTGGATTCCGATCATCGCCTCCCGCGTGATTTCTGTGAGTGTCTCAATCGCAGTCCCCAGGAGATCAGAAAGAAACGGTCCGATCAAACCAAACGTCAGATAGAACACCAGTCCCATGATCGAGAGAAACAGCGGAATCGCAAGAATTCTATGTGTCAGAATTTTGTCAATGTTAATACTGCGACGATGCTGCAGGCTTTCTTCGGGCTTTGTCACCGTCTCCTTCACCAGATTCTCGATAAACGCATAACGCATGTCGGCGACCGCCGCTTTGCGGTCGGTACCGGCCTCTGTCTCCATCTCACAGACCAGATGATCCAGCGTCTCTAATTCATTCTCCGAAAGAGACAGCTTTGTCAGAAGCGGAATATCGCCTTCTACGATCTTCACTGCGGCGAAGCGAGAAGATAGGTTGAGTCTCTCCGCATGATCCTCGATCAGATGAGCGACAGAATGTATCGTCCGATGGACAGCCCCCTCACAGAAATCGACAATGCGTGGTTTCTGCCGGGTGCGCGCCACACGAACCGTCTCGTCGAGCAGTTCGTCTACGCCTTCGTTCTTGCCCGCAGAGATCGGAATGACCGGGACCCCCAATGCTTCCGACATCTTCTCGGTCAGGATCATTCCTCCGTTGCTTCGAACCTCATCCATCATATTCAACGCGACGACCATCGGAATATCAAGGACGAGAAGCTGCAAGGTCAGATACAGATTGCGCTCAATGTTACTTGCGTCAACAATATTGATAATTGCATCCGGCCTCTCCCCGATCAGATAATCTCGTGTGAGGAGCTCTTCTCCGGAGTATGGGGACAAGGAATAAATTCCGGGAAGGTCTACGGCCTTTACACCCTTATGGCGCCGTACGCTTCCCTCTTTGCGGTCCACCGTAACTCCGGGGAAATTACCCACATGCTGATTGGATCCAGTGAGCTGGTTAAAAAGAGTTGTCTTTCCGCAATTCTGGTTGCCGATCAGGGCAAGTTTCATCTTATACCTCCGTCTCTTCCACAAGGATGTTGTTCGCATCCTCTTTACGAAGTGTCAGTGCGTAACTTCGTACCGACAACTCAATCGGGTCACCCAGCGGAGCAACTTTACGTACCATGATTCTCGTTCTCGGGGTAAGGCCCATATCAAGAAGCCTGTCGCGAATGACTCCGTTACCGTTGACCGCTAGTATCTTCGCCGCTTTACCGACCGGAAGTTCTCCAAGTGTCATGTCCGTCACCTCTCGAAAAATGTTAGACGCGTCTAATTCGCTATCATCATAACGGTTTCCCTCGAGAAAAACAATGGACATTGCCGAAAAATCTGCACAAAAATTCGTAGCGTCGTCACCCGCTCCTTGTCGCAATGTAACGGTAGTGCAATCAGCTTCGTCTTTACGCGGCGATCGATTATGGCGTAAAATGAGATCAATATTTTCTGTTGCGAACTTCTCGAGAATCAATAGTCCTATATACGTCGTCATGAACTTGCGGGGGTGAGATTCGTATGCCATGGTGGAAAGATTCCGTCGCCTATCAGATCTACCCCCGAAGCTTCCAGGATACGAACGGTGACGGCATCGGAGATCTTCCCGGGATACGTTTGCGTCTTCCTCTCCTCCGCGATCTTGGAATCGGGATTCTTTGGCTGTCTCCCGTCTATGCATCTCCGAACGACGACAACGGATATGATATCTCGGACTATCGCAGCATCCATCCGGACTTCGGAACAATGGAGGACATGCGAGCGCTGATCCGCGACGCACAGTCAATGGGCATACGGATCATCATGGACCTTGTTATCAATCATACGTCGGACGAACACCCTTGGTTTCAAGCATCGCGTGACCCCGATAGTCCGTATCGAGACTACTATATCTGGAAACCCGGCAAGAACGGCGGCCCGCCGAACAACTGGACCGGATTTTTCGCGGGCAGTACGTGGGACAAAGATGATCGAAGCGGTACGTATTATCTTCATCTGTTTTCGCGAAAACAACCGGACCTGAATTATCGCAATCCGAAGGTCCTCGCCGAGGTCCTTGATATCATGCGATTCTGGCTGGATATGGGGATCAGCGGGTTTCGCTGTGATGTCATCAATGTTCTATTCAAGAGTTCTCTCGAGGATGGCAGGAAGAAGCTCATCTTAACGGGGAGCGAACAATATCTCTCGCAGGAGGGGACGCACGAGCTGCTGCGAAGAATGCGCTCGGAGGTATGGTCCCGGTACGATTGCTTCACGGTCGGCGAGACAGTCTTCGTCTCACCCAAACAAGGCCGTGATCTCTGTGATCCGTCACGAGGCGAACTCGACATGATCTTCTCCTTTGAACATATGGAGACCGATCAATTCTTCGTTAAATGGTTTAAACGCCGTTTCCGTCCGGCTAATTTCGGTCGGGCGCTGGCTGCCTGGCAGACCGGTCTTGCATGGAACGCGAATTATTTCGAGAATCATGATCAGCCCAGAAGCATAACGCGATTCGGTAATGATCAGGCATATCACAAGGAATCCGGCAAGATGCTCGCGCTTCTTCTGCTCTCTTTGCGCGGAACACCCTTCATTTATCAAGGTCAGGAGATCGGCATGACGAATTATGCCTTCCGGGATATCCGGGAGGTGAAGGATGTCGAATCGCTCCGCATCAATGCTTTTCTCCGCGCCAAGGGAGTCCCAACCCGGATCCGAATGCGACTGATCCGCACGGCCGGTCGTGATACTGCCCGAACGCCGATGCAATGGAATCGCGAGAAGAACGCCGGATTTACCACCGGGAACCCATGGCTTCTTGTGAATCCGGACTATACGCGAGTCAATTACGAAGACCAGCTCAAAGATCCCGAATCAATTCTCTTCTTCTATCGGTCGATGATCGCTCTGCGGCGGTCCAATACGACGCTTAAGGACGGATCGTTTCTCCTGCGCCAGGCGGGGCATCGGGTGTTCTCCTTCGATCGCGTCAAAGACAGTGAGAAGCTTACCGTATTGGTAAACTTCTCTGCCGCAAGAGTTAAGGC